>Ga0325411_1002581_pt1 | contig 20528 bp, 16 predicted proteins | sample PopdelMetagenome_13_FD_206181 | JGI IMG/M metagenome (GOLD analysis project Ga0325411, IMG submission 206181) | Populus deltoides microbial communities from Bellville, Georgia, United States - Xylem-PdIQD-R4 | ecosystem: Host-associated > Plants > Phyllosphere > Stem > Wood/Secondary xylem...
AGCCATGGTGTTGAGGCGAGCTTCCTTTCGTAACCTGCGTAAAGTTTTTTATATTTCGAGATCCAACTGCACTTGAATTTGATTAATAGAACGAGTTACTAGCATAAATTATCAAGAAAACTCAAAAGAAACCAACCACACAAGAGATCGAAAACAATGCAAATTGTACGAAAATCCTACGCTAGAAAACGAAAACTGCCTAAAACCCTAGAAAAATATGGAATTTGGCCTCGATAGATTAGGGCTAGTGATATACCACTAGTCCTGTTTAGAACATCATTTCCCTTTAGGAAACAAAAGGTGGATACCTAATTCCACCAAAAAATCTATTTTGAACAGTACCGCTGTCGTAATGAATAGTATCGCAGCAAGCAAAAATTTTGTTTCTCTTTTTTTTTTTCCAGAAAAAGAAATAACAATCACAGCAAATAAAAATAATAGCACAAGAATCAACTAAAATCACTTCCCCGGCAACGACGCCAAAATTTGTTGCGATGTCGCGGTCGCACAAAGTAATTACCCTAGCTTCAAACACAACACACAAGATTGTATAGAGCAAGCAAGGGGTCGATCCCACAAGGAAGGTTCAAGTCGGATTAACTCGATAGTCAATTTATTACGTGTAAGTTTTACAAACTTAGTTACCGATGAAATTAACTCGATGGTAAAATTCATCCATGAATATGCCGATAAAAAACTTTTGTCGGTATATACTGAAGACATTACAAAAGGTATTACAGTGAAATTCAAAAAGACAAATCGTACGATGACATGGCATAACTATCGATATAATGGCTGACAGCATTACCATCAAAATAATTTTGTCGGTCAGTCCATTTATAATATTTAATTTATTACATGGCTCTCAAATCTCCTCCCCTCCTCCCCCACTTCTACTTCTTCCTTATGCAATTTGTTCTGCAACAAATAGTTACCCCCTCCCCCACAATCTCAACACAATTCAACATCTCAAAACAAATCTGGCCACCACAACACTCAATTTGTCAACATCCGTGTTTTGATTCATATTTTATTAACGATTCTCCACCTTAAGTAAGCAAATCTACTTTTTTTTTATTTGAACACAATTTAAAATGTTAATTTTTTTGCATGTTTTTGTAGTATATGTATTTTGTTTGGGTGTTTACTTGTTTTATATTTTTTTTCTCAAACAAATTTATTGATATTTATGATTTGTACATGTAAGGGTTTGTTTGAGATTTTGAAAAATTGTATTTGTTTATAAATTGATAAAACTTATGTCAAATTTCTAACTTAGGTGTTTTGTGATGAAATAAATAATGACTTACTTAACGAGTTTGTTTTATATTTTGTCAATTTTATTTCCGAGTTATAATTTCTAGTAAATGTGTACAAATTTGAATTTATATAGATAATTGATAATGAATTAAGAGAACTATTATAATAGATTGAATAAGTTTAAGCTAAATCAATATTTTTGCAAATTTATTTAGTTAACGTTGTTAGTTAATATATGTTGTCATCATTATTTTATATAAGTTTAATATAATTAATGGATAGTCGTTCATGAATGTATCGAGATTCACCTCAATGGTTGTGGAGGATAGATTATTATAATGAGGTTTAGGGTTTTATTAATTACGCTCTATCTAATCCGTGAAATATTAATGGAGGCGATATTAGATGTCCATGTAAGTGGTGTAAAAATAAAAAAATTTATTGATATAGATGTTGTAAACATGCATCTTCTACAAAAAAAAAGGTTCATGGAGAAATACTTGTGTTGGTATGCATACGAAGAACAATATGTTCCTCACTTTCATGGTAGAAAGGATGGTTGGGTCAACTTCTAGTGCTAGCAACGTGCATAGAGTTGTAGATGACAATAGTAATCTTTATAGGAATATAGTTATGGATGCGATGAGAATTAATCAAGGTCATGCAGGTCAATGTCTAATTCTAGATGAAGAGCATAATATAGACGCGACTAGGTTTTTTTTTTATCTTTTGAAAGATTATAACAAACCATTATGAGATGGTTGCATAAATCACTGTAAATTATCAGTCGTTGTACATGTGTTTACCATCAAGTCGGATCAGAGATTGAGTAAGGCCAGTTATGACAGAATTATCGTATGGGCAAGAAGCATTTTACTTGAAAAGAACAAGCTAAAAGAGAACTTTTATACTGCTAAGTCCATGATGAAACCCCTAAGTCTAGGATACCAAAATTAACATGTGTCCAAACTTTTGCATGATGTACTACTACCTTGAAAATGCAGAGTTAGTCGAATGTAGTTCATGTGGGTATTCTCATTATAAACCTAGAACTGGCAGGGAAAGGACTCTTGTCGCACATGATGCGATGGATAAAGTGATGGTGCACCCTTCTAATGGTGAAGTCTGAAAGCACTTTAATAGTGTGTATCCTCAGTTTTCAGTTAAATCAAGGAACATGCATCTTGGGTTATGTACAGGCAGATTCAATCTATTCGGGTCATTTATTGCTCCTTATTCTTTTTGGCCAATGATACTCACAGTTTATAATTTGCCACTGGGGATGTTTATGAGGCCAGATTTCATATTTTTATCTACGGCCATACTCGGTTCTAATAGTCCGGGTCGAAATATAGATGTTTGTCTTCAACTATTAAGTGATGAGTTGACACAGTTATGGTCATCTAAGACTTTGACTTATGATGTATCGAGGAAACAAAATTTTCAAATGAAAGTAACTTTATGGAATAGTTTATGATTGGAGCACGCATGGAAAATTAACATGTCCATATTGTATGGAAAATAATAAGGCATTCATGCTAACAAACAGTGGTAAATCATCTTTTTTTTTTACTGCTACCGACAATTTTTATCAACAGATCATAAGTATAGAAAGAATAAAAATGACTTCTTTGTTGAAAGAATTGAAAGGGATGTTGCACCACCGTTTCTTTTAAGTGAAAACTTATATGACGTGGTTTTGGAGTATAGTAACATTATGTTTGGTTTTCAATCTGGTAAGAAAACATTTCTTGGTTTTTTTTAACCCATAATTAGATAAAGCGAAGTATTTTCTATAAGCTTCCCTATTGAAAGACCAATATCCCCTACCATAACCTTGATGTCATGCACATATAAAAGTATTTTTTACAACATTTTCAAGATGATTATAAACGTGAAAGGGAAGAAAAAGGACAACATCAAGGCTAGAATGGATATAGCTTTGTTTTGTCACAATAAAAATATGGAGTTGGTTTATATTAAGTCATAGGTCATAAAGCCCAAACCCAGCTTCGCTTTAGACAATGCATAGTTACTTGTCTATCAATGACTTAAAAGTCTGCGTTTTCCTGATGGACATGCCTCAAACATATCAAGGTTGGTTAATTTAGAGGATTGCGGATTGTATGGAATGAAGAGCCATGACTGTCACGTGTTTATACAAACACTAATTCCATTGGCTTATTGTGATTTATTACCAAAGGGATTATGGGATGAACTTGTCACACTCGGACATCGTGGCGACCATTTAAAAAAAAAATCATATCACATTGGAAAAAGAACAGATATCTGACATCTTGTTCTTTTAAGGAAAAATGTCTTGTTTCAAGGAGTCGCCACCTAGTATTATAGTCACTATGAACCCTAACTAGTCAACAGAGATTCTATGGTATGGGACTGGTTACGTGAAAGGGAAGATACTATCACCCTTTAAACGTCCTATCTGAGGCAAGCTGCATTGTTGATTTTGTCTAAAATTGCTAAAGGTTTGTTTGTGTTATGTTCTTATGGTCATAATATAATATTCACGACTCTGGCGTCAGTGAATATTCACCTATGAATATTTCCAACTCTGGTGTTGGTAAATATTGCGCAATCCATAAAATACGGTATTCCTGACTCTGGCACCAGTGAATAAACCCATAAAAAATCTGGATAAAAAAACTATTTTTTATTATGTTTTTTTTTAATTTTGGGTGGGTTTGACCCAGCCTGCATGGCTAGGTAGACCCAACCTCCTCAGTCATGTCACTGGCCTAAGCTAGTGACCTGGTTGAGTAGCAGGCGTGCCTGCTACAGAAACAAGTGAATTATAATTCATTTGCTACAGTAGCAAGTGAATTATAACTCACAACTACGTGAATTATAATGCAGGAGGGGAAGCGACTTACTGGTGATGGCTGGAGCCACGACTGGAAGAGAAAAGAGGAAACTGATCACGATGGAGCAGGAACTTCTCCCGATCGAAGAACTAGTGGACGCTGGCCAGAAGAGCACAGTGGGGAGAGATGAGTGCCTGTTGGAGCTTGTAGTCTCTAGACTTGCTGGAGTCATTGGAGCTCTTCCACTGCTGCTGGATTGAGCTCATTCACGGCTGTTGGTGCGAAAGAGAGCTTCTAAATGTTGCTTCAATGGAGGCTGGGAGAGTATGCGGTTGTTGTGCTACTACTGCTCACAATGTTGTCACTATCATTCATGGCTGGAACAAGAGATCACAATGGGGTTGTATGCTAGTTGGTTGTTGTCATTGGGGGAGAAAAGAGATGGAGCAACACCGGGTGAGATATAGGGAAGTCGATCACAATGGAAAGCAACTTCTCATAACTAGGCTGAGGGTGTACCATTTGCCGGGGTGTGCCGCTACAATGGATTGGTCATACTGCCTACGCCAAAGATGATGTTGCTACTATGGCTGGTGCATACTCCCGGTGGTTGAGGCTTCGGTTGGTGGGGAGGGAAGGAAATGAGGCTGAAGAAGGTGGTGAAGAGAAAACAGAGAACGGGTTGAGGGGGGGCGGCTGGTTCAAGTGAGAGAGACTAAAGGGTATTATTTTAAAAGTAGGAGTGAGGGAGTGGTTCCTGAGGCCGGGGAAGAAGAAAAAAACTTAAGGGGGCGTTTAATGGTTGGTTTGAGAGCAGAGAAGAAGAGAGGAAAAAGTTGGGGGGAGGGGGGGCTAGTTTAGGATTCGGCCACGCCCCTTTTTTTTGTAAATGTCTTTTTTAAAAGTTTTTTATAGGGTTTCTGGTAATGGCCTTCTTCTGGGGTTTCCTCTGCTTCCTCTTCTGCATACACTAAGATCTGTATTTATAGTGCGAGAAATAAAGTCTTAATCAACCTCACTCTCTTTTTTGAAGTTCGAATTAGAAAGCAGACAACTATCATTATCTTGAAGGTAGGTATTATCTTGAAGATAAGGATAGAATGACAAAAGCACATTGTAGTCCCTAGTTTCCGTGCAAACTGACAAATCATATTTTTCATCGAAATAAATCTATGATCTTTTAATTTTACATTTTAAACCCTGTAAAACTAAATTAAAAACTAATGAGCCAAAATTGGGTTACAACAATTGCCCCCTCTTTACAATGCTTACGGTGCAAAGGCATTAGAAAAATTATTTTCTTTCGACTTTGTATAGTAAGTTTTGTAAAGAAGAATAATTGTGAAAACCCTTCCCCTTTTTCTTTCTTTCTTTCTTTTCCTTTTTTTTTGATTGATTTTTTTATTTGATTTTTTTAGAAGTGGTCTCATTGTAATGGGTGACCTACCCAGATGGAAAAATACAAAGAAAGAGTCTCATTGTAATGGGTGACATACCCAAGTAAAAAAAGAAAGGGTCTTATTGTGATGGGTGACCTACCCAAGTAAAAAGAGAAAGGAAAATGAGGGCTCGAAGGCGCACTTAAAAGGATGGTTGAGGGCTCGAAGACACACTTAAAGGAGGTGAGGGCTCGAAGATGCACTAAAAAAAGAGGTAAGGGCTCGAAGGCGCACTCAAAAGGAGGTGAGGGCTCGAAGGCGCACTCAAAAGAATGGTCGAGGGCTCGAAGGCCTGCTCGAAAGGGGGTAAGGCTAGGACACGCACTACGGTTGAGGGCTCAAGGGCATGCTTGAAAGGACGCGAGGGCTCGAGGGCGCGCTCGAAAGGAAACGAGGGCTCAAAGGTACGCTAGAAAGGAGATAGGGTTAGGAAATGCACTATCTTGGATGGTTGAGAAAAGGTGGTGGAAAAATATAAAGAGATTTTTTTTTTGCGGCCTAATTCTCGTGGGCGGCCTTCCCAAGTTAAAATTTCTCAAAGGTGAAAAATTTCCAAAAAGCGATTTCAAACTTGGCCATTTCAAGGTGGCCTTCCATTTGATGGATCTTGTTAGAGATTTCTCTTGCGAAGTTTGCAAAACTAGTTGTCCAATGTCTCAAAGTTTAGAAGATATGCATGCATCTTTACCTTATTTGAAATATAGGTCCCCATTTCTTCTTAATCTTCTTGTTCACTTGATTGATGACGACTTGCTATCTCTGATTTGAGTCATCTTTGTCGTTTAGCTTCTAGCCTACTCGAGTTGGCCCATGTAAGTCTCTTCCCAGATTCGTTTACACAGCTTAGCCTTTATGGTGCTCATTGTGACCCACTTGCTTGCTAGAGATTTTTCATCTCTTCAAATAATTTAAGAGGATCATTCATTAATCCCCGTCTCACTTTTAAAAACATTTGTTGTCACTTGCTGAAAGGATCAAATTGCCTTCTATAAACCAAGATGCCCCCTTATCTTGTTGTAGGAAATGCTCATCTTTTTTTCTAGAAGGGATTGATTTTTCATTCTAAACATAATGTTGCCCCCTAGTATTGGTCATTATTGCCTTTAGGTGTGCTTTGCCAACAACTCTGCCAAATAATGTTTTTTTAAGCAACCATTTTCTCATTTCTCCCATTTTCAGTTTAGTGAAGGAATATTTGTCCCGAATGAATCTTGAAATCTTGATCTTGCATTTTGAAAACAAAAGTTGTTTTGATGTAAGTTAAAAAGCATTTGTTTTTAAAATCTTGCAACTCCTTGGTTTTTCATGATAAACCAAGATGCCCCCTTGTCTTGTTGTAGGAAATGCTCATCTTTTTTTCTAGAAGGGATCAATTTTTCATTCTAAACATAATGTTGCCCCCTAGTACTGGTCATTGCCTTTAGGTGTGCTTTGTCAATAACTCTGCCAAATAATGGTTTTTTAAGCGACCATTTTCTCATTTCTCTCATTTTCAGTTTAGTGAAGGAATATTTGTCCAGAATGAATCTTGAAATCTTGATCTTGCATTTTGAAAACAAAAATTGTTTTGATATTTTCAGTTTAGTGAAGGAATATTTGTCCAGAATGAATCTTGAAATCTTGATCTTGCATTTTGAAAACAAAAATTGTTTTGATGTAAGTTTAAAAGCATTTGCATTTGAAAATCTTGTAACTCCTTGGTTTTTTCTTGGGAAAGATATTATTTACTCTTTTATTTGGTGAAAGTACATCATGAGGTGACCTTCTGTTTCTTATGGGTTTCCAAAGTGAAGGGCTCGAGAAAAAGCTCGAGGTTTTGTTTGAGAAAAACTTGTCTTTTTTTGAACACTTATTTTATCAGCATGAATAATAATGAATAGCTTGTTCTCAATGTCACGACTCTAATAAAGAAGTACTCTTTGCATTTTGAGAGCATTGCTTATTAATCTAGGTTGTTTGCTTGCTTGATTAGAAAAGACTTTTACAGGTTTGTAATATAGGTAGTGGTTTTTGGCTATGAAAGAAAAGGATTCATAAAGCTCAAAGAGTGTTTGAGGGTTTAAAAGACTAAGGATCACTATCAGCAGTTTGACTCTTTGTGTCATTCATCTTTTTTTTTCCGCTCTTTTTTTATTTGTTTTTTTATTGCTTTGCTAGGGCATACTCACTTTATCTTGGTTATCACTCGTTCTTGTGATTTGGGCATGCCCTATAGTCATTGAATTTCTTGGGTTCTTTTGCCTTTTCGGTTTTCTCACAGTTTTTTATCTTTTCTCATTGAAATTTTCACTTGCCCTCAGTGTGGAGTGTGATCCTAGTCGGGATTTTTCATGAAAGAAACATTATTCAAGCTCAAAATAGGAATGCAAGGGATATACTCTTTTAGAATGTGAAAGGAATAATAAAGATGACCTTTCCTCATTTCAAGCACAAGCATTTAAGATCAATAAACTTTGACCTCGTCTAGTGTGATGATTTGGAATTTCATAAAGAAATGGATTTCTTGATATATGAACAACAAGTCCACTACATACCATTATGCATACATTTAAAACACATGGTTCAAGAGACACGAGGTAAGGGTGACATTTCATTTTCTATTTGTGCACTTTGGTTTAGAGCTTAGTCACCTCAATAAAAGAGTTGCTTGATTCATATGTCATTTTACAAGTAAAATGTCAAAAATATCATTTTAAATAACCATCAAATCATTTTTGAAATCAAAATGCAAGTTTAATTTTCAAAAATCCAATGGGGAAACTGATTTTGGTAAAAGAAGTGAATTGAGCCTATGAGGCTTCAAAAGTGTATTTGTAAATTCTTAGAGGGAATCCCTTTCAGGATATTTTTGTTGTAAATCAAAGAGGATACACAATTGAAGGACAAACTCATTATTTCATTGAAACCCTAAAAAAGCAACAAAGACCTTATACTAGCAAGGGGACACATGAAAGGGCTAAACACTTAACAATCATCGATTAGAATTTCTAGAATCTTCCAACCATCCCTCTCCTATGAATTCCTCGACATGAGCACCTTTCTAATAGTCAATTGAGGTCACACATAGACCAGTCTTGGCCTAATGACACTGTAGCTTCGTCTTCAGGACGAGTGATTTCTAGATGTCTTTGTTTTGGTAGTTCTTTCTCTCATTTTTGTAACTACATTTGACTTTGTGAACCTTAATTTCTTTCCTTTATTGAGTGGAACGTTCCTCTTCAGTCGAGTCAATAATCCTTTCCACACGGATAGCTTGTTCAATCCGCTCAGCTATAGCAACCAAGTCAGAAAAATATTATGCAGAGCTTCCCACGAGGTATTCAAAGTATAGTGCTTTGAAAGTGTTGACAAACAAATTGACCATCTCCTTTTCCAACAAAAAAGGATTGACTTGTGCGGCTGTCACACGCCATCTTTGAGTGTATTCTCTTATGAACTCCTTGTTTTCCTTTTCCATAGCTTGCAAGCTTGACATATCAGGGTCCACATCCATGTTGAACTTTTATTGCCTAATGAAGGCATCACTAAGTCCTTCCATTTTTTTACCTTGGTATTATCCAACCACATATACCAAGTAAGGGTAACGTCACTCAAACTGTCTTGAAAGAAGTGAATCAATAGTTTTTCATCATAAACTACCTCAGTTGTTTTTTTTGCAGTATGCCTTGAGATGAGTTACAGGGCATTGAGTTCCTGTATATTTGACAAATTCTGGCACCCTAAACTTTTTAGGAATGACTACGTTAGGTACCAAACACATCTTGGTGGCTTTCATAGGGTCATACAAATGGTTTCCCTCAACTACCCTCACCCTATCTTCTAGGGCAGTCCATTTTTCCAGACCCTCATCTCCTACCATTTTTTCATTGTGAGACTCCACCAAGGTTGGCTCAACAATATGAGGGATCCTCAATGGGTATACAGGCTAAGCTGGGAAATATGCAGCGTATTAGGGCTCAAGCAAGGTTCTATTTGCCCCCAAGTTTGGTGGATTGGAAAGAGCTGCAGGCGTCGACAGAATATGAGTTGTAAATGTTGGTTGGGAGGAAGTCCCTTCTCCCGACTTAGATCTCAGAGCCTGCTCAAGGAGGCTAGTAAGTCTAGCGACATCTTCTTTCAAATTGTCCAACTCTTTTCGATGTTGGGCTTCCAACTGGGCTTTTTCTTCGTTTCCTTTTTTTTCTTTTCGCAACCGCATGTTAAGGGTGCTTTTTAATGAGGGCCTTATATTTCACCTTGAGTACGGTATTATGACAATTCATAAGTGTATGTTCAAACATGCATGAAGATAAATGTAGCATATTGGGTATGGATTCGCCTTTTGAGGGGTGACATAACGATCATTATTCTTTGCATGTGTGGTCATATCTGAATCCGATATTCATTGCAATGTCGAGAGGAGATCTGTTTAGCCTTTTTTCATCTAAGCTTTTAGCCACATTCTTGGTGTCTTTTATTATGCATCTAATGTCTTTGAGTAACGGTATCTCATCGACATCCAGTCTAGGGTAGTCTTCCTCGGTCATTTGCAAGGATTCAAACTTGAGTCCATACACAACAATTGTAATCTTAGGAATAACGACCATTATGTCACCCAAAAGCCCTATAATAAGGATGCTTATACGTCTAAGCTTATCTCAGTGAAATTACGCAGGGATCAACCTAAAGGATAGGTTTTAATCATTAAATGCATTGGGGTAATTTTGCTATCTAGTTTCAACGGTCTTTCTCATGCTCAGTAATCATCCTCGAAAGGTTGATGTGAGGTTTACAAGTAGCGTGAAAATAGAGGCCCTGAGTAATATCAGTTCGGCATATCAACTACTGTCGAGCAAACAATCATGCAAGAGTTAGATAGTTTCGCGAGCCTTACCTTAGCTAAAGCCATTGGGGTGTCGTTACTCCTCCACTTATCTTAAAGATGATACCCATATAGTTTAAAAATGAGATGAGTGATGCATGAAGACCTAGATCCATATCCAATATATATGCATGATAAACATGAATAACTATGTATGCTAAAACAGTAAAAACAACAACAAAAAAACTTGATAAACACAAACAACACAACCACAAAAACACAGTACGACAAACATTTTCAGCAATAAAAAGACAAAAAGCAAAGCTTAGTCCTAAGAAGTCCCCAGTGGAGTCGTCATTTTGTCACACCGAACATCGCAGCAATCATTTAAGAAAAATCATATCGCATTGGAAAAAGAACAGATATCTGGCATCTTATTTTCCTAGGGGGAAATATCTTGTTTCAAAGAGTCGTCACCCAGTATATGGTCACTAGGAACCCTAACTAGTCAACAGAGATTCTATGGTACGAGACTGGTTATGCGAAAGGAAAGATAGTATCACCCCTTAAACGTCCTACCTGAGGCAAGCTGCATTGCTGATTTTGTCTAAAATTGCTAAAGGTTTGTTTGTGTTCAGTTTTTATGGTCATACTATAATATTCACGACTCTGGCGTCAGTGAATATACACCTATGTATATTTCCAACTTTAGCGTTGGTAAATATTGCACAATCCACAAAATACAGTATTCCTGACTCTGACGCCAATGAATAAACCCATAAAAAATCTGGATAAAAAAACTATTTTTTATTTTTTTTTATTTTGGGTGGGTCTGACCTAGCCTGCATGGCTGGGTAGACCCAACCTTCTCGGTCAAGTCACTAGCCTAAGCTAGTGACCCGGTTGAGTAGTAGGCGTGCGTGACAACGCAGGCCTGCTACAGAAACAAGTGAATTATAATTCACTTCCTATAGTAGCAAGTGAATTATAATTCACACCTACGTGAATTATAATGCAGGAGGGGAAGCGACTCACTGGCGATGGCTGGAGCCGCGGCCGGAAAAGAAAAGAGGAAGCTGACCACGGTGGAGCAGGATCTTCTCCCAATCGAAGAACTAGTGGACGCTGGTCAGAAGAGCACGGTGGGGAGAGATGAGTGTATAACAGCCCGACTCAACTTGCCATATATTGTCCGCTTTGGGCCTTACCGCCCTCACTGTTTTGTTCCTGGTGACACGAGCCCACTTCTGAGCTTGACGCCCCAAAACGTGTATGACAAGTTGGCAACCAACACTCTTAATAAGGTCAGCTACCACTCCCTCACCCGCCGATGTGGGATATTACAAGTGCCTGTTGGAGCTTGTAGTCTGCTAGACTTGCTGGAGTCGCTGGAGCTCTTCCACTGCTGCTGGATTGAGCTCGTTCACGACTAATGGTTCGAAATAGAGCTTCTAAATGTTGCTTCAATGGAGGCTGGGAGAGTGTGCGGTTGCTGTGTTGTTGCTGCTCACAGTGTTGTCGCTATCATTCATGGTTGGAACAGGAGATCACGATGGGGCTGCATGCTAGTTGGTTTTTTTGTAAATGTCTTTTTTTATTTATTTATTTTTTGTTGGGTTTCTGGTAATGGCCTTCTCCTAAGGTTTCCTCTGCCTGCTCTTCTTCATACACTGAGATCTGTATTTATAGTGCAAAAGTCTCATCGCTTGCGAGAAATAAAGTCTCAATCAAACTCATTCTCTTTTTTGAAGTTTGAATTAGAATCGAATTCAAAATCAGACAACTATCATTATCTTGAAGGTAAGGATTATCTTGAAGATAAGGATAAAATGGCAAAAGCACATTGTAGTCCCTAGTTTCCGTGCAAGCTGACAAATCATATTTTTCATCAAAATAAATCTCTGATCTTTTAATTTTACATTTTAAACCCCGTAAAATTTAATTAAAAACCAATGGGCCAAAATTAGGATACAACAGCACTCACGGAGATCAATCATTTCTTTAGAGATATATGCTCCAACAAGTTGTAGACACAACATATGGAGAGGAAACAAATATCGTCCAGACAATATGCAAACTTGAGATGATATTCCCTCCGTCGTTTTTTAACTTGATGAAGCATCTACCCATACATTTACCGTTTAAGGTAAAAGTTGAAGGCCCAGACCAATATAGATGGATGTATCCAATTGAGAGGTTAAAGATTACACATGAAATGTAATTAAAATTTTATTGTCTTTTTTTCTCACAATTCAAAACATTTGTTTGATTCCATGTAAGTACTTGTTCAACCTTAAGAGAAAAGTTAAAAATAAGGCGTATGTTGAGGCTTCGATATGTGAGGCCTATATTGTTGAAAAGATCTCAACATTTATCTCGTACTATTTTGAGCTTTAATTGAGAACAAGAATCAGCTGCGTTTCAAAGCATGACGATGGTAGTAAAGTGCTTTTGAGTGGAAACTTGTCAATATTCTCTCATCCTGGATGACCCGCACCAAAAAATATTGTTAGGGGAAGATATTTGTCTGAAATAAAATTAAGACAAACACATATTATATGTTATTTAATAAGTATACTACTTAAACTTTGTTATTAATGAACAATTTATCTCTTATAATATCATAAACCAATACATTGTTGAATACATTATTGAATACATTATAAGCAACATCGTTAATATTTATCGTTCTAAAACTCATAACTGACTGAATCCCAAATCTTTCTATTACAAAATGAACAATTTTTCACATGGTGGTTCAGAACACATGTAAGTACTATTTAATTATTATTATCTGTCGGGATACTTAATTTCATAACACATTTATGTTAATTATTCATGGTTGTACTTCATGTACCAGGTTTATAAATTGGGAGGGAATTTTAATGTTACTTTGTCTTTACTAAGTCTGAGTCCTAAAAGAAAGGTGAAGTACTACAACGGGTATTTCATCAATGGACATGTGTTTCATATATAAGAATATGGGCAATATAGAAACACATATAATAGTGGGGTTTGTATTAAAAGATCGACTTCTTATGAGTTAAAGTTGATTATTATAGGAAACTAGAAGAGGTAATTGAATTGTAGTATCATATCGAGCAGAATATAGTATTTTTATTCAGATGTTATTGGTATGACACCACTGATAGAGGAATCATAGTAGATCTCCATCATGGTTTGGTTGAAATCAATTCAAAGGCTAAACTTCGCAACATCGACAATGTCTTTGTTTTCGCTAAGCAATGTCAGCAAGTTTGTTGCACATACACTTTTTTCTTTAGAAAGGATTGTTCAAGAGTTGATTGGTTATCCGTAAGAAAAACCAAATCTAGGGGTTGTGTCGAGGTTGTTCAGGATGAGAACGATGAATCAATTGTGGGAGATAATGTCTTTCAACTTGGTGAGTTACTTAATCCATATTGAGTTGCTTCGTCGATTGACTTGGAAGAAAATTCAAATTTTTGTGTCGCCAAGAATATTTCTATTGATGTTGATGCTGAGGAGTTAAATGTTCTTTTTAGATCCAATGGATATATACAAGTCAATGAAGATGATGCAAGCGATGAAATCAACGTAGAAGATTGTGATAGAGATGACGACGAGTCAATTGAAGAAGAAGAAGAAGACAATTCTGATTAATTTGCAAAACAAGAAAGTGTACTAGCATAAACTATAATATAATTTATTATTGAATTACAAGAAAATATTTATTTTATTATTGTAATGTGAATTGATGTTATTGTGTTGTGCATGCAGTTGTCAATTTAAGTATTTATGGGATGGATAGATAGGGAATACAAATACAATCTAACATCAGACATTGTTTCACACTGATGGAAATACTGATGATTTGTTCATTACACATTGGTATACCGATGGGCTGTGTCCATCGGTATATTCAAATGGCAATGAGAACTATTCACCTTCTCATTGGCATTGTTCATGGTGTTCATTATACACAGATATACCAATGGACACAATCCATCGATATATTCCAGAGGTGATGGGAATTGTTCCCCTTCACCTTGGCACTATTCACAGTGTTCATTACATACAGGTATACCGCTGGAATGTTTCCATAAATATATTTCAGAGACTATGGAAATTGTTCCCCTTCACCCTCGTATTGTTTTTGGCATTCAATACACACGGGTATATTGATACGATATAGAATGTTAACTGTTTACTCTTTTACTGACAAAATAACCAACGCAATTAAAAAAACTAGAGGGGTTTTTTAAAATTTTTAATACGAATTGAAAATTTCAATTTGACTTGACTGACGGAATCACCATCTAAACATTTAAAAATAATAATATTTAATGATCCGTCAGGAATTCCAACTGTAAAACCTAATATAAAAGCTTCACGAGCACAACAGACAGGGCTTTATTTTCTTCTCTCTTTTTTTTTTATATCTCCTGTACATCTTCTTCTCTCTCGTTCACTCTTCTCTTCTCTTCTCAATAGTCTCTCAACAGATAAAATCAAAGTAGATCTTCTCTTAACATAATCAACATGGTATGTTGTTTTTCTTCTTATTTTTCTTTTTTTTCTTGGGTTTTTTTAACAATGTCTTTTCATTTTTTTTTCTTTTTAGTTCAACTCTGAAATTGAGCACGCCATTAAGGTAAGAATTTTTCATTCCTTATCCATTTGTTTATTTTGTCTTTATTTTTGCATTATTTTTTTTAGCTTTTTTTTTTGTTCAATTATTTGTTCTTAATAATTTTATGAATTAATAGTTGTATGAATTTTAATTGTTATTGAAATAATTTTTGCATTATTTTATGGATTTTTTGTTATTTTTTTGTTCAATTACAATTAAATGTGTAGGATTAATTTTAATTATTATTTTGTATTTATTCCATTTAGAATATTGGATTAATTTTAATTATTATTTTGTATTTATTCCATTTAGAATATTGTTTTTGTAAATTTAGGATCAAAAGTATTACAACTTGGAAATAATTGTGTTGACTTGTAGTTGTTATTGAAGTATTTTTTTCATTATTTTGTTGAATTTTAGTTATTTTTTTTTAATTTTGTTTTTAATTTCTAATTAAATGTGTAGGATTAATTTTAATTATTATATTGTATTATATCCATTTAAAATCAATTCTTGTTAATTTAGGATTAAAAATATTATCACGTAGAAAATGAGATTTTTCTATGAAATTAAATTATTCAAAATTATTGGTAGAAATTGAATAAAATCAACTAGTTTGCGGCATATATGTTATCTAGTTACAGGTAGCTTTCTATATAGGGAAGGTGTTGCTGAATTGTTTTTAAAAATAGAAATTTTTATTTTTTTCATAAATTTATGTAGATACCTAGGGGAAAGTCTATTGCACGTCATGAAAACAAGATCACTGCTAGTTCTTCTAGCAATGATGCTAACAACCACAAGTCATTAGGTGCCGACCAAGAAGAGACACCTCAGGCATAGGCATCAACTCACGATGCAGCCTCGTCAAGTGCAATGCCATAATGTCAAGGGGGGTCCCTTCACAGCGGGATCTATTTACCTACAAGTACGAGGCCTAGTGAAAGGATGACCTTTCAATGTAAATTTGTTTTACTTTCACAACAACATGTTTAATAATTTCTAAAAAAATAATATTTTATGAAATTTATCAAATTTCGAGTTTACAAATATTGAGGCCGCGAAAACAAGCATCGATGGAATCTTCCACTATTCCAAGCATGTTATTAAGCATATAATCTTCTTTTTTCTTACATAAGGTACAACACATCTAGGACATCATCATCGCTCATCTATGCTGGAAGGTTGCAGCTCATCAAAGCAGTGATATTATCTGTTCAAGTTTATTGGACCACTTTTTTCATCCTCCCAAGCTCTACGATCAGGAAGCTGTAAAGCATACTTGTTGTTGCCTTCCTTTGGAAAGGCCCATCCCTCAACACCATAAGAGCCAAGGTAGCTTAGGCTTCAATATGTTATCCCAAAAAAGAAGGGGGACTGAGGATAAAGTGTTTGAACACTTATAATAGGGCTACCATTTTGAAACACGTATGGCATTTGCTGACTGACCAGCAATCAATCTGGTCTGCATGGGTCCATGCCAACCTGTTTAGAGGGTGTTCCTTCTGGCACATAAACATGCCCTCCAACCCTTCCTAGTCCTGGAGGAAGATCCTGCAGAGTAGAGAGTGGTGCAAAGGGTAGATGGTCTTGTGTATTAGGAATGGTCAAGCAGCATCCTTGTGGTTTGACTACTGGCTGCTAGTTGGAAGAAGATTCAGTGACCTCCTGCCATATAGAACCCTCTCCTCCACAAGACTGCCATGGAATGCAAAAGTATCTAACATTATTAAAGGGGATAGATGGAAGTTTCCAATAAGCTATCAAAACATCTAGGCCATCTAGAATTCCATAACTTCTTTGCCACGAACAAACAGGAATGATCACCTGGTTTGGAAAAGGAATAATGCAAGGAAGTTTACTATTGACTCAGCTTAGGATATGATCATAGAATCTAGACCCCCACTCCCTCAACTCCCTTCATCACCTCTTATGGTTTTCAGCCCACATTCCACATAAATCCTTTATACTTTGATTAGCCTCTCAGTCCAAGATGCATCCCATGACTATCTTTTCTTCCAATGCCCCTACATAGCTTAGTTTGGGAATCCATTATAAGGCTCTCCAAAATTCAATGGCTCAGAATGCAGTGGAATCTCCTTCTCCAATGGGCAGCCTCAAACTACAGGAAGATGAAGAATATTCTGCACATCACAGCTCGGGTAAGTCTGTCCACCGCAATATACTACATTTTGTTTGAAAGAAACAACAGAATATTCACCAGCACCCTCCACCCTCCTCAGGATACTAATGCAGAGATCATTCAGCACATTAGGTCTCATTTGGCAAACATCGGCAGAAAGAACCCTATCTTAGATGTTATATGTGAAATATGGTACATGCACCCTTAATGCTATGGCCAGTGTCCCTAGGCTCTGTTAGCAAATGCCTTCTCTTTTTGTATAAGGCAATCATGTCAATGATCAAGGCATGTGGCCCGATCAAGTCAGCTAGCCATCTGTATTTTATTTTCCTAGGCTTGTTCTAGTGTGCACTTAGATTTTTCTCCTCTTGCTTTGGGCTTGGGCGTGTAGCCCGATCCAGGCAACAAGGGTTTCCTTAGTTAGCTAAGCCCCTTTTCTTTTCTTTTTTTTGGATAGCCCCTGTTTTTGCATATTCTTTTTTTTATAATACAATTTTAACCTTTAAAAAAAAAACTAAGATTTCATAACAAATTACAATCTATTTAAAATATCAAAAATCAACTTCTTGAATTATTTTCTCAAAAATTTATAATTCAATTTCCCAACCAATTTAAACATCATTTGAGATTTTATCCTAACATCCACAACTTATTTTTCCAATATAAACATTTTCCATACCAAAATATTAAAACACAACATATCTTCCAATTCGATAATTTTTCTCATGCAACCTAAATAGATTTCTTAACTTCCATACATGTTCAAACACCCGAAACAAAATTTTACCTTAATAACATCTTAAGCTTTTATATAAATTCATATACATTCATTAAACCACATATCTCTTTCTTTTCTTTTTTTCATCTACATATTTTAATATTAAAGGTTTCAATTTCCTTCCTATACTTTCCAACATGTTATAACTTACCAATATATATTTAAATAATAATATCTTTTCCAATCACTAATTTTAAGGCATTTACAATAGTTCAAGCACATTTTATTTTACAACAAGCACAACCTTTGATCTTCAAGGTCCCATTTATTAGTCACTTTCAAATTTTAATTTCCTAAACTTACATTCAATCTAATCCCAAATTGTACATAATACATGAACACTAATAATAATACAATTTAAACTATTAACTAAATCAATTACTTAATAAATCTCAACCAAACTTTCATAATCTACTACAAATATTTATAATTCACATTTCATGCATCATTTCTTAAGTGTCAAACACATTTTATACCCTAATTAGCAATTATACCCACAATTTAAACACTTCCTTCCATTTTCATAACATGAAAAACCATGTTTCGTACACTTATCTATAGCATAACTTACATGGTTAAGCTAAAAACGTATCCCACATCACTTACCTATAACATAACTTACATGGTTAACCTAAATACTTATCCCCCATCACATTTCTTACACATGCACTTTAATTGAACATACAATTACACAAAGCTCCATTCAATTTCTCTAGATCTCCAATCATCCATCATGCATCACAACATGCCAATATTCATTAAGTTAAGAATTCTTATTCAATTATAATTTATAAAGCCTTCACATTAACCAATACACACCTAATAAAACAAAAACTCAAATTCCAAATCAACAACTTCCCCCCTTAACACACATGCTACATTAATTTCAAACATTCAACCGTAATTTTTTCCAAAATAAAGTTTTCTCATAACAACACTTCACAGAACATACATTATCATAAGAATCTAATTAAATTTCCTTACCAATTTTTCCTCGTTTCTCCTTACACACATATATACACATAAAGTTTACATGCAAAAAACTTATTCCACATCTAATTTCTCACACAAACACATCCATTCCTTATACAATTTCCACCAAAATTCAACAAGCTTTCTCATTCCTCATCCATTCCTCATGGCCAACCATAGCATTAATGGCCACCTATGGATTTTTATCAAACTTCTCTCCAAATTCTACTCTATCTAACATATAACTTGTGCCTCTTAAACAATTCACAACTAATTCTCTAATTCCCCCAAGTATTATTCAAGAACCCTAGAAAGATAATTTAGGTATTTGTTTTTCATTCATTTTATTAAACATTAAAACAATTGTAATAGCTAATTAAAAAGCAACTTATCAACCCATTTAAACTCCATTTCCAAGGTTTCTTTACAAACTTCCTTCTATTTTTTCTTCCTCTTTCAATTTCATGCTTCGCTCTTCTCTTTTTCTAACCTTTCTCTATTGTTAAACTCATCTCTCTCTCTCTCTCTCTCTCTCTCTCTCTCTCTCTCTCTCTCTCTCTCTCTCTCTCTCTCTCTCTCTGTATGTGTGTGTGTGTGTCAGAGAGGTCACACACACACACACACACACACACAGAGTTTATTTCTTTTCCTAGTAAATCATTCATAACCACTCACAAGCTCTCATATTTGAAAAAAAAAACCAAAAATTTTGGAAGAAAAGCATGAATAAATCGTCTCCCCTTCTTTCACGGATGCTTGTGTCTTTTTAAGGAGAAAATGAAAGGAAATATCTTGTTTTATTTATGAAAATATCACTAATGAGTCCATGTGTTATTTTTCTATATTGTTTCTGACCATCAGCACTTTGCAAGGCCTTCCTAATCTTTGATTGATTTGAAATTTCAACTCAAGATAGAACAATATGTTAGGAGACTCCTTTCAAATTTTGACCCAGATGTTATATTGAAAGTTATGCTTGATATTGTAAAACTAGACGGTAGATAATTTTACATCAAAATCTAGATTTATGTATTTTATTTACTTAAATCGTCAAGGTTTCTGAACTAATTCATTAAGGACTTTCATCCTTAATCACAATAAAATTTCCCTCTTATTTTCATCACTTTCAGTCAAAATTTGTGCGATTGTACACGGGATTTACATTGTTAGTTAGTGTTATTCATGCATAAAATCATACATTAGTTTATTTAGAATTCCACTATATTTTTATTATCATTATTTTCTTCAATAATTTCATCCAATTCACAAATTTTTTTCCTTTAAATAATTATTTTATCTAATTGGAGAATTTACTCAATTTATGATTGGACTGTTGTTTCGCGTATCGATATATTTCTCTACTCCACCTAGGATCTAAATAAATTCATTGGGGATTTTCCATTTCATTCTTAATATTTTTTTTTAATTTATCATTTTTCAATTACGGATTACCAAATTTTACATTGGTTTACCAATTTTTTTATCAAGAATTTACATGCATCATCAAAATTAACAACAAAACCAAATAAAAAAAACAAATACTCATTCTAGTTCTATGATTATGAAGAATTCCACTTCAAATATTGTGTAAATGAATCCTAATTCATTTATTGTTAAATTTGAATTTAATTCAAACAAGATAAAATTACCTTACCAAGCATATTAGTTTGGATCAAGAAAAATTTGTTTATTTTCAAATAG
>Ga0325411_1002582_pt1 | contig 20526 bp, 6 predicted proteins | sample PopdelMetagenome_13_FD_206181 | JGI IMG/M metagenome (GOLD analysis project Ga0325411, IMG submission 206181) | Populus deltoides microbial communities from Bellville, Georgia, United States - Xylem-PdIQD-R4 | ecosystem: Host-associated > Plants > Phyllosphere > Stem > Wood/Secondary xylem...
TTTTTTTTATTTTGGCAAAAACATGTCTTTTATATTAAAATATTTTTAAATAAAAATCCATGATATGAAAAAGAAAGTTCAACAAAAAATAACACTATTTCTAACCCCTAAAATATCCTTTAATTAGTCAAAAAAATAAAAAAAATCAAACCAAATAAAAAAAAATCACCAACCTTGATCAAACATGGTTAAAAAGAAAAATCATTCATTCGTAAATTGCATAAAGCATCTTGAACTTTATATCTTTATAACACTTTAAATGGTGCCAAAAAGAAGTCAACAAAAAAGTTTCAATTATTTATAAGTTTGCTATTTTTTTTATTTAATAACTAAACAACCCCTGATGCATAAAAATAATGAAAATGCCATTAGTATCACTATAACCAAAACATACAAAGATCTAAAAGTCAAACACGAATATATAATACATTTAATAATTGAGACACAATCAAAACCACATTTCTCATATTGAAGCTACTTAGGAGATGAAATTGAGTCAAAATCAAGTTAAATAATATCTCTGATTGAATTGATGAGCAAAGTCACAGTTGAATTCCTTTTACCAGGTCAAAATCCAAATCAACAATAGCAAATTCAATAATATAACATTCAGTACAAAGATCATTAATTTACAGAACACCCTAGTAGTCTATATAAGCACTTTGACAAGAAAAGAGCAACCTTGAATCTCTTAAAGAACCTAGAAGCCAATTTCACTCAAACACAAAAAAAACACAAAAGTTAAACAAAAATAAAATAAACATTGCCAAACAAGCCAAAACCTAGAATTCAGATTTGATGAGAAAAACTTTTTGACTACCTTCCTTTAATGCCAATTCCAATTAGAGCAACTTTAGCTTCCTAGGTTTGCTGCTTAACAGAAACATAAGCCTTGACAAACCTTAAAGTTTGTTTCTTTTTATAAAAAAGATTGAGTTTTTAAGAATACTTAGTAAAAGAAACATATCCACTAGTGCAAATAATAGTTGAACTTGATGGACAAGACATTAGAGCTTAGCTTGTATATAGAGAAGATAAAGTTATTAACTAACTTAATTATTGATTTCTCGATTAAAGAAAACAAGTGAGATGGCATATTCTCATAACAACAGCATATAAGAGAAACTTCATAACTTAATGACATGAACAAACACCTAGATACAAAGAGAATCAACTACGAAGCTCCTAAACTTTGATTTTGTAGAACTTTAGGTTCAACTAAGCCAAGATTTGTACAAATTCTAGAGAGCTTTTATTTAGAAACAATAAGCGTAGAGAGAGAGAGAGAATGGGTTTGTGTTTGTTGTTAGCTGGATTTATGTGTATAATATATATGGGGTTAGTTTAGTCATTTGACATGATTTGAAATTTTTTATTGACCAAGGATGTTTTCTATAATTTACAAAACAACATAGACAAAGTGTAATTTGGAGTAAACCATAAGATGTTTAAGGTAATTTTTCCTAAAAATAAATATAAAGAAAATTACCCCTATCATCTTATAGTTGTCTAATTGTTTCAGACGACCTGCCCAATGGTGAAGAATGCGAAGAATTTTGAGGGTGGTCTAATTGTTCCAAGCGACTTGCTTGATGGTGAAAAAATCAAAAGTTTATTATGATGGGTGACTTTCTCAATTGAAAAATATGAAGATTTTTTGAGTGGCCTAATTCTCATGGGTGGCCTGCCCAGGTCAAAAATCAAAGGTTCTTATTATAATGGGTGACCTACTCAATTAAAAAATACAAATATTTTTCAAGTGGTCTAATTCTCATAGGCGGTCTGCCTAGGCCAAAAATTTCTCAAAAGTAAAATTTTTTCGAAAGCATTTTCAATTCTTGGTCATTTTGAGATGGCCTCCCTTTTTTATAGATCTTATCAGAGATTTCTCTTGTGAAACTAGCAAAACACATTGTTCAATGTTTCAAAGTCTAGATGATATGCATGCATATTTACCTAATTTAAAATATAGGAACCCCATTTCTTATCAATCTTTTTGTTGCTTGATTGGTGAGGAGTTGTTATTTCTGATTTGGGTCATCTTAGTCATTTGGCTTATAGCCCACTCGAGTTAACCCATGTAAGTCTTTACCTAGAATTGTTACACAACTCAGCCTTCATGATGCCCATCATGACCCATTTATTTGCTAAAGATTTTCTGTTTCGTTGAATAATTTGAGAGGATCATTCATTACTCCCCCGCTTCACTGCTAAAAAAATTCGGTGTCACTTGTTAAAAGAATCAAGCCGCCCTTTGTAAACCAAAATCCTCCTTGTCTTGTTGTAGGAAATGTCCCTCTTTTTACGGTTATCTGGAAGGGATCAATTACCCTTCTAAACACAATGTTGCCCCTTTGTACTGATCATTACCTATAAGTGTGCTTTGTCAACTACTCAAACAAATAATGGTTTCGAGTAACGATTCTCTCATTTCTCTCCTTTTTAGTTTGGTGAAGGAATATTTGTCTAGAATGAATATTGAAATCTTGATCTTGCATTTGAAAATAAAAATTGTTTCCATGTGAGTTTAAAACAATTTGTTTTTGAATCTTGCAACTCCTTATTTATTTTTTTTCTTGGAAAAAAGATGATTTGCTATTGTGTTGGGGATATTACTATTGGTAAAGGTACATCATAAGATGAACTTCTGCTTTTTTGGGTTTCAAAGTGAAGGGCTCGAGAAAAAGCTCGAGGTTTTGATTGAGAAAAATTTCTCTCTTTTTGAACACCATTTTATCAGATGAATAATAATGAGTAGCTTGTTTTTGATGTCATGACTCTTATGAAAAAGTACTCTTTGTATTTTGAGAGCATTGTTTATTGTTCCAGGTTACTTGCTTGCTTGATTAGAAGGAATTTCTACAGGCACATAATATAGGCTGTGGTTTTTGGCTATGAAAGAAAAGGATTCATAAGGCTTAAATAGTGTTTCAAGGTTTCAAAAATTGAGGATCACTATCAGCAGTTCGACTCTTTGTGTCTTTCATCTTTTTTTTTGCCGCTCTTCTTTAATTTTCCTTTTTTTATTATTATTTTGACCGGGGCATATTCACTTTGTTTTGATCATCATCTTTTCTTATGATTTAGGCATGCCTCCTGGCATTTGAGTTTTTTAGGCCCTTTTGCCTTTTTGGCTTTCTCACGACTTTTTCCTCTCTTTTTTATCACTAAAATTTTCACTTCTCCCCAATATGGGGTGTGATCCTAGTCGGGATTTTTCATGAAAGAAAATTTATTTAGGCTAAAAAAAGGACCATAAGGGATATATTCATTTTAGAACGTGAAAAGGATAACAAAGATGATATTTTTTCATTTCAAGCGCAAGCAGTTAAGATCAATAAACTTTGATCTCGTCTAGTGTGATGGTTTGGATTTTGCAAAGAGATGCATTTTGTGAGTCTATGAACAACGAATCTACTACATACTATCATGCATACATTAAAAACATCTGGCTCAAGGTCATGGTGTGAGGATGACGATTCATTTTCAATTCGTGCACTTTAATTTAGATTTAGTCATCACAATGAAGGAGTTGCTTGATTCATATGCCATTCTACGAGTAGAATGTCAAAAATATCGTTTTAAATAAACATGAAATAATTTTTGAAATCAAAATGCAAATTCAATTTTTCAAAATTCCACTGGGGAAATGATTTTGGTAAAAGAAATGAATCGCGTTTATAAGATCTCGTGAGGCTTCAAAAGTGTATGTGTAAGTTCTTAAAGGAAACCCCTTTCAAGATATTTGGCTATAAATCAAAGGAAAAAAAATGCAATTGAATGACAAACTCATTATTTCATTGAATTTTTAGAAAAAAAAAGCTTAATAACAAAGACTTTATGTTAACATCTTGAACTATAATTACTAGCAAGGTAACACATAAAAAGGCTAAACACTTAGCAATCATTAATTGAAATTTCTAGAATCTTCCAACCATCCCTCTCTTATGAATTCCTCAACAAGAGCACATTTTCAATAGTCAATTGAGGTCACGTATAGACCAGTCTTGGCCAAATGACACTGTGGCGTCATCTTCAAGATGATTGATCTCTAGGTGTCTTTTTTTTGTAGTTCTTTCTCTCCCCTTTATAACCACCTTTAATATTGTGAAACTCAGTTTCTTTCTCTTTTCTAGTGAAACTTTTCTCCTTAGTCGAGTCAACAATCTTTCCTAATCAGATGACTTGTTTAAATCTCTTAGCTTTAGCAACCAGGTCAGAAAAATAGTGTGCAAAGCTTCCAACCAGATATTCAAAGTACGGGGCCTTGAAAGTGTTGGAAAACAATCAAATGAGAGTTAGATAATTTCACGAGTCTTATCTACGCTAAAACCGTTGGGGTACTGTTACTTCTCTAAATATCCTAAATTTCAAGGTGTGTGCTCTTGAAGTGATGCATGACAATATAAACATGGATGCATGTTAAAGCAGTAAAGACAATCAAATAAATCAAACAAGCACAACAAACGAAATAGCAATAAAAAGACAAATAACAAAGCTTAGTTCTAAAAATCCCCAGTAAAGTCACCATTCAATCACATCCGAACATCATGACGACCTATTAAAAATTTACAATGGAAAAATAACATATTTCTGATATCTTGTTCTTTGGGGGAAAAGGTCTAGTTTAAGGAGTCGTCACCTAGTATTATGGTCACCAGGAACCTTAATTGGTCAACAGAGATTCTATGATACGAGACTGGTTACGCAAAAGAAAAAAAATACTATCACACCCTTAAGCATCCTACCTGAGGCAGGCTGTATTGTTGGTGTTTTCTTAAATTGCTAAGAGTTTATCTTTATTCCATATTTATGGTCATTCTATGATATTCCTGACTCTGGCATCAGTGAATATTTACCTATGAATATTTTCAACTCTAATGTTGGTAAATATTACGCAACCCAAACAACTTGACATTCCTGACTCTTACGCTAGTGAATAAATCCATAAAATTTGGATTAAAAAAAAGAAAAAATATTTTTATATATATTATTTTTTTGGGCTGGATCGAGCCCACTCGTATGGGCTGGGTTGGATCCAGCCGACCCAGCTTGGTTACTAGCCCAAGCTAGTAACCCGGTTTCTATCGCACTATGCAAGCATGCGTGAATTATAATTCACGTATACTTACATGATAACAGGTTAATTAAAATGCAAGATGGGGGAAGGGACTCGCTTGACACTGTTGATGGTTGGAGTTGTGATCATTGGGAGAAGAGAGGAAGCTGACTACGGTGGAAAAGAACTTCTCACAACTAAAAAGCTAATGGACGCTGGGCGGAGAAACATGGTGAGGAGAGAGAGTCGCTTGTTGGAGCTTCCAGCTATTCACGGCTGGTGCAAAACTACTTGCTGAAGGATGATCTTCTCGGTGGTGACTGTCGTGGTGTTGTTGAAATCAATACTGCCTCTATTAGGAAGAAAAGGTTGTTGCTGGAGGAGCAGAGAGGTAGCTGATGGAGGCGTCTGGTGTTTTTGGTGAGGAGGAAAGGAGGAGTAATGTATGGTTGAGATGAAGGTACCCTCCTGCTGCTTTCCGACTTGCACGCTTATGGTGGCTGAAGAACTGCGATTGTTGGTGATGGTTGCATATTGGTGCAGATGATTAAGAAAAAGGAACTCTACTGCTGGTGCCCCAGCCAAACCGAAGTTTCTGGGGTCTGATTTCCCTAATTATAATAAAAGTAATAATATTTATAATATTATTAAACTTGTTTGACTCAAGATCTTATAGTTTTTCATCTCTTCAAATCAAATTTATGATTTTTCATCAATAGTAATAATATTTTTTTCAAATTTAATAATAATAAAAATATTGAGAATAAGAATAACACTAATAATCATAATAACAATAAGAATAACAACAACAACAACAATAATTTTTAATTTTACCATTTAAATCAAATCTATGGTTTTTTCAATAGTAATAATATTTTTTTCATATTTATTAATAATTATATTAATAATATTAATAATAATGACAATAATAATATTTCTAGTATTAATAATAATATTAAACATGCTTAACCCAAGTTCTTATAGTTTTTAATTTTACGATTCAAATCAAATCTATGGTTGTTTTTCAATATTAATAATATATTTTTCAAATTTATTAATTATTATATTAGCAATATTCATTTTAATAAAAATAACAATATTTTTAATATTAATAATAATATTAAACTTGTTTGACCTAAGTTTAAGTGGATCTGGCTGCAACATCAGGTCCAAGAGCCTTGAGTTTGGCTGCAACATCAGACCCAAGAGCCTTGGATGTTGGTTTGGCTGTAAGGCAATGTCATGAAAGTGTGATAACTAAATAGAAAAAAAATTTAATATTAAAGAATGAAATTAAACAAAAAAAAGATTAATTGAAAAGGAAAAAAAAAAGCAAAGCACTATTCCAATAAATAGTGCTTTACGAGGAGGGGTACAGTAAAATCCCCTCATGAGATCACGGTAATCTAATGAAGAGTAAACAAAAAAAATCATGAAGTTTAATTCTTAATTAAATCAATATTAAAATAAAAAATTAGAAGAAAAAAACTAATTAAGAAAAAGAAAAAAAATCTGAATCAACTGGGTTAACCCGTCAAACATGAGATCCGTGTCACAAGAGTGTGATAACTAAATAGAAAAAGAAAATTAATATTTACGAATTAAATTAAATAAACAAAAGATTAATTAAAAAGAAAAAAACCTAAAAAAAACCAATAACTAATAATATTGTTTTTTAAATTTATTAATTATTATATTAGCAATATTCATTATAATAAAAATAATAATATTTTTAATATTAATAATAATATTAAACTTGTATGACCTAAGTTTAAATGGGTCTGGCATGTGGATCTGGTTGCAAGACTGCGTTATGAAAGTGTGATAATTAAATAGAAAAAAATTTAATACTAAAAAATAAAATTAAACAAAAAAATATTATTTGAAATGGAAAAAACAAAGAAAAAAAAACAAAGCAAAACATTATTTCAATGAATAGTGCTTTATGAGGAGGGGTACAGTAAAATCCCCTCTTGAGATCATGATAATCTAATGAAAAGTAAACAAAAAAATTATGAAGTTTAATTCTCAATCATAAAGTTTAATTGGAAGAAAAAACTAAATAAAAAAAATCTGAATCAATTGGGTTAACCCTCCAAACCAAGTTAACCCGTCAAACCTGAGATCTGAATCTGTGTCATGAGAGTATGATAACTAAATAATTTTTTTTAATATTAACGAACTAAATTAAACAAAAAAAAGGATTAATGAAAAAGAAAGAAACAAAAAAAAGCAAGAAAAAAAAACCTATAACTAAAAGGCATCTGCCTTTCACTGTGAATTTGCATAGTGGAATCCATAATGAAAGACTGATAAGATTTAATTATAGTTAATGCAAGGAATAAAACCTAATTATTAAGACACTTTCATCATAGCTAGAAACTTTACTCATGAACACATCAATCTACCTTACCATTAGTCTACATCTACAACTTGTTCTTTAATTATAATTAGCATTCACTTTAGATAGCACAAATTTAAACCCCTTTTAAATCGAGAACTTTTAAGATATTCAAGTTATAATTATTAATATTTATAATATAAGAGAGAAAAAAAAATGAAAGAGATATTTTTATAAATGAGCATCATAAGAAATTCTTCTTATAAATCCCTAACTAGCTATAGCAAATCATGCATGTCATGCGATAAAATCTAGTCATTCTCCTATTACAAAATATAAGGGGAAATGATCATGTGCAACTTGCTATTTGGATGCTTGTCAAAATTTAAGAATTTCATAATAGGAAAATAGAAGAAATAGTTTTCTTGCCTTAGCTTATCCCTAAATTATTGTTGAAAAGAACTTGCTATCTAGCCTTACGTAGACGAGACTTCTTATCAATGCCTTAGTGATAAGCTAAAGACCTAATGACCATGTAGATAAAATTAAAGGAGAAAGCCATATAAATACATATAAGCCTAACTATCATTTTGGAATGGGAACTAATACTATAATGATCCGAGTCAATTTATTGAAGTAATGACTTATTGCCTTTCACTTACCTAGTGATGCTTATAGGATGTAATCCTAAAAGGATCTCTACTTGGAAACTATTTATTTTGATATTCAGAAAAAAAAAGTTTTTAATATAGAGAGGAAAGCTGCCTAGTATGATTGAAAGAATATGCTTTATCTAGAGTGTCTTAAATTCCCTTCAATTATATTATATATATGTTTTCCTAATGCTAAAAGGTGTCACATGGATACTTACCAACATTTAGAGAAGATTTTTATCGATAGGTGTCTCTAAACAAGGGAAAATTTGCAAGGTTAAATGGAGTAGTGAGAGAGAAGGATAAAGATGATCTGGGTATTTGTCCTTTGTTGGGTAAAAAAAAAAAATCAATGCTTTACAAATGGATATCACGATTAAGCTTAATAGAAAACTCTAGATGAAAGGAATTATTATTGCGAATGGATTGCCATTCTTTGATAATAACCTCTTGGAAATATGGAGAGGAATAATGTCAATAATTAAATAGGGGGAAACAATATCATATGCAATTACAAACTGTGTTAGGTTCAAGGTGGAAGATGGTAAGACTACATCCTTTTATGAGAAATTTTTGGTGGAAGATAGGCTTTTAAAATTACAATTCCTGTGTCTGTATAAGTTAACTAGCAAAGAAGGAGGAAAGGTAAGCGATATGGGCTTGTGGTTAATTGGGATATGGACATGGAAGCTTTATTAACACCAAGAATTATTCATTTTTTAGTAGGAACATGCAAAACATTTACATGTTATTATAGAAGGATTGCACCTTTCACATAATAAACTGGATCAAAAGATTTAAAGCTTAGACAAGGATAACAACTACTCGGTCAAATTGTATAGTTCTTTTATTGACAAGATTGTTTTTGAAGGTTATAGACATTTCAAATCTAATGAATGGTTTAAAATGGCTCCACCCAAAATATAGACATTTATGTGGCTGGCGATCCAAAATTAATTTTCTACAAATGACTTTCATCTCGGACGCCGATTATTACTAGTAGAGCAACCTAAATGTCCATTTTGTATAGTAAAGCAGGAGACTTTGGATCATTTGGTATTCTATTGTTCTAGTAGTTGACAATTATGGGAAAAACTCTTACAATGGTGGGGAGTATCATGGTACATCCCTTAGACTCTGGATTTATTGATTTGCCAGTAGCCTTCATCAGTGAAGCGTAGATTTCAAATTCGGGTGTAGAATCTCCTTTTGTTTCAGCATTATATGAAGTGTTTGACTCATAAGAAATAATAGGTTTTTTTAACAAGGTGTAGTTGGACTTGGATTCCAATTTCTCTTCAATCTTGCATAAATTATCGGTTTGACTAAAATATAATGAATCTAATTTCAACTATTTTGGTAATGATCTCATTCATAGTGAAGACGATATTCAGATGTGAAAAAATACATATAACTAATTTGATTGCTCTTCCCTATTGTTGTTACCTATTTTTGGGTTCCCACATAAAAAATACAAAAAAAAAACATATAAAAAAAAATATTCGGAAGGAATCCAAAAAATAACAGGAGCGAGAAAAGGATGCTGGAACGCCTATAAAATGACTAGAAATTGATTGAGGAGGTTCAAAAATATAAGAATTGAAATTTGATAGTATATTTTTAACTGGTGAGAGCCCTGTTGACAAGGAAAATTCAATTTGAGGAAGAAAAGTCCAAAATCAGATATTTACAGACTCAATTAAATTTTATCTAAGGTTTAATTGAATTTATGGAGGGTTTGATTGCAAGAAAAAATAATTTTTAAGTCAATTTAGGCTTTTATTGAAAGAAATTAAAGTTATGGGGTCCAATTATAATTTTGAAGAGTTGATTTGGTCAAATCAGAGGTTTAATTGCATAATTATTGAAGTTTGATGGCCAATTAGGGACTTGATTGAAACAATCCGAAACTAAGAACCAAACTGGAAAAGGTGCTAAAATCAAGGGATCCAATTACAATTTTTCCGGGGGCCTTGATTACAAAATTGTAAAAACATCCAAGGACCAAATTAGAAATATCCATTTGAAATTTAAAATGGCGTCGTTTCCTTTAAACTATTCATTGTCTTCTTCAAACAAATGGCTGGCAATGAAGACGGGGGAGGCGTTAGCAGCAAAGACAGTGGAGCTGCAATCAAGGGGAGGCATGTCTCGCGGCTGATATTCTTCACCACCATGATGTACGCTGGTTGTTACTATGTTCCTGATATAACGCTTACGTCCTCTGGAAATAAAAGCCAGAGAAAGGACCGAACTAGGAGGAGGAGAGAGCTGAAGAAAAAAAGAAAACACAGGGTGGGGAAAAAAAAACAAAGCGGGAATAGGAAAGAGAAACACAAAGAACAGGAGGGGGAAAAGAAAAGACAAAAAAAAAGGCAGGGAGGGAGAGTGTAAGAGAGAAAAAACAGAGAGTGAGAACAGTGAGAAAGCATAAGGGAGAGAAGAGGAAGGAGAAGAGATAACACAGAAGGAAACACAAAGAAAGGCCGAATAAAGAGATAGGAACAGAAGAACAAAGAAACAGAAACAGAAACAAACTGAACGGCGAAACAAAGGACACAGATAGCAGATGAGGTCAGCACCACCATCGTCTTCATCTCTCCAAAACCAGGTATGTTCATTTCCATTCTCAGTCTCTAAAAATGATACATGGTAGTCCATAAAAAAAAAAAAAGAAACATAAGAAAGCTAAAGAATCGCCATTCTGCACTTTGTTAGTAACCAAGAGCTTGTTTTTGCTATCTGCAAAAACAAGCATGAACTGTGCGAATATAATTTAATTACCTTCGTACCATTCATGCATGCGTAAATTTTACACGTGCATGGCTTAGTTAGGTCACTGGCTTGGGCCAGTGACCAGGCTGGGGTGGCTGGGTCCAGCCCAACTATATAGGCTGCGCTGGGCCCAGCCCGAAAAAAAAAGAAAAAAAGAAAATTTTCTTCAAAAATTATTTCAAAAAATCTGTGATTTTCCGCAAATTTTTTTATTGTATTTTGATCAATATTGGTTTGTATATTTATACTGTAAAGATACAAATCTGGTATTAAAATACTTGATTTTTGTCAAAACATTAAAAATATGTTTTGTTTTCATGCATACGGCCAAGTCTCTCAAACAAAAAAAAATCACATCATATTTTCATTCAAAGAATTTTTTTTTAAAAAAACATATGTTTTTGCATGCATTATTGACTTTAATAACCAGTTTGTTAAAGTTATAAGGACTAGACCAATATTTCAAAAAATTCAAAAAATCATTTTTTTTCTTTTAATAGTAAGGATTACGCGTTTATATATAAGGTGTAGTCTCGATATTAAAAAATATTTTTTTATTGATGTTAGAATGATTAGGTTTTACCCGATGAGACAAAAATCTTCTTACCAAGGAGAACTTTTCTTCAACCCTAGACTGACCAACAATTAGAAAGCACAAGACCTTATTTTTTTATCAGACAATAAAACAATGCAGCTTACCTTAGGTAAGACGTATTTGAGGTGCTAATACTTTTTCTTTACGCAACCAGTCCCCATACCCGATCTCTGAGACCAGTTAGGGTTCCTAGTGACTAAAATGTTAGGTGACGACTCTCATTTTATTTTTTCACTAATAAAAGACAAGAATTCCTTATTTCCTCATATTTACCTAATAAATACCTTATAAAAGTGGATGTTTTCGCCGCGATACCGCACACGTGCGACACCTATTATGTTTCTTTATATTTTCTCTTATCTCATTTGTAACACAATCATTTTATTTTCCTGTAAATGATCATTCAAATTTTCAGGGGTCATCTTTTAAATGACTACCTTTTGATCAATACACACGATAATTATAAAAAAAACACTATAATGATCTTGAGATATATTAGATTCTTTTATATGAATCATGGAAAAAGTAAATTTAAACAAGTAATATTTACTATATTTTCCATCCGTTAATTATTTAAATAGATGTCAAATTACATAAATAAATAAATATCATTGTCAAATTGTAGGACCACATTCTTTTTATGTGATGTTCAAGTTTAATCTTCGTAAGCAAGGGAATTAATACAAACAAGATGTTGATCATCAGAAAAGGATATATTTTTTTCTCTCGGACGAGGGCTTACGATTTAATGTAAGAAAACTCCCACCTTTCTTGGTTTGATTATAAAATATAAAAAGAGGAAATGAGAAATTGTCTTCTCAAGTGGTAATGATAAATTAAGCCACACACACACACACACACACATATATATAGACACACACACACACACACACACACACACATATAGACACACACACACACACACACATCACCGTGATTTAAAAAAATTGCTTCTGCATGATGAATGTGTGTAAATAGGTGCTAAGCTTCTAGCTAGCATTACTTGTATGTATATAATGCTTGTGTAACTAGAACGTCGACAAGAAAGATTAGTTTACTTTTGGACATGGATCACGAGAGTGACAAAACTTCACATTTAATCCTAGCTATAGCTAGTTGCATGTCGTGCATGCCTTTTTTTTTTTTGGATTTTATAATTTAATATTGGACGGTATATATCTAGAAAATATAGCACTAAAATCCATGTCGGCACACGAAGAGTCATCACAAGAATGATGTATTCCTAGTGCATGATTGGTGGTTGGCATGGAGTTTAAATCTTCATAACCGATGAAAGAAGCTCCTTATCTATCTATTAAATGAAATTTGGAGAACTGGTGCAACCAAAACAGTTGGAAAGTGGTTAAAACCACAACTCTCTTTCTTGTATAATTCTCTAGTTATATTCCAAGTAATTTACAAGCTAGAAATTTATTTTGTTCTTTGAGAAGGAGTCTCCTCTTCCATCTTTAAATCCCATCTCCCCGTGTCACTTTTTACTGTGTTTGGTTACTAGTGTTGCAAATTAAACAGAAGAAGAAGTAAATATTAAAAAAAATAAAGATATATTTAGTTAAAAAAACAAATTAAGACAACATAAATTTCTATACTTTTAATGAACATTATACATTAAAAAACATGTTATATTTGTACCGATTATCTCTGTTTACCATGTACCAAGAAGATAATCAAACGAGCTAGAAGCTGAAAATACTACAGATTAGATATGTAACGCTGACGACGCACTACTTGATTAGTCCATATGTTTCCTTTTTAGTTTCTTTAATGATTATTACTCTTTTTGGATGATGAGGAATCCCTTGCTAGTAAATTCAAGGACTGTGGACAAGCTCCTTGCTCGCACATTAATAAAAGAATCTAGGTTTTGGCCCAGTAGTTCGAACCATCTGGTGGACATGACATGATGTGATCTTCCTTTTAATTGCGGTGGTTTTTGTTTTTAGTGTTTATAAAAATGTATTTATTTTAAAAAAATATTAAATTTATATATTTTTTATTTTTTTGACGATATATATATATATATATATATTAAATAAAAAACAATTTAAAAAATATTTGTAACACGATATTAAACATGTACTTAGACTAAATATATGCACCTAACTACAATAAAATAACCTATTTTGTATTGAAATATAGTTATTGTTGTTATTTGTCCATCAGCATTTGTAAAAACATTTTTTTTATAGTTGAAAATGTTTACATAAAAAGGAAAAAAATTGTGTCCACCATGAATTCTTGTAATTACCTAATCACTCTCTTTGAACATATTTCCACTTAGGAATTTGTATTGTTATCTTTGCCCTTTTTTTTTAAAAAAAAAAAAACCCTTCTGGAATTAAAACTTTCACTCATCAGATTCTCTAATGGAAGGTGTGAATTGATAAGTTAATCCCATATCCAGGGTTAGTTACCCTTATTATGTTCTCACCTGCAACATTATATGGAATCAACCTATATATATATATATATATATATAATCATTGATGCGCAAGCCGTAGAAGATTATTACAGAAATCAAAAGAAGCGAAGATGCAGTATGTGCTTGTAGAGAGGAAGAGAGGAAAGTATATAAACAAACATAGAAGGTATCCTGTCTGTCAGATTGATATAGTTATGTACAACAAACAAAAACCATTTGGTATGAGTTATAAATCCCTGATCTGACATGCAATTTTCCCCAAGATGCAGATAAATATTAATGATCTTCATACGTTTATATATGTTTGTGATATCCATAAGATCTAGAAAATTTACCTTTTTACAAACTGAGCAACTGGATCCTTTCCTTGTGCATACATGACATGGTAGTTTTATTCTTTATATTTACTTAATCTTGATGTATATAAGAGCAATAAATATTAATCACCATGCATGCAATTCTTCTTCATCTGATCATCACTTAGAGCAGTGATTGATCGGCTATACTTTGCATCACCTTAACCTGAGTGGCAAGGCATTTTATGTAATGAGCAGTTTCTTCCAACAAACAGCAAATATCCATGGAATCTCCTCCAGGAACAAGCTTTCGAAGAGTATCAGTACGACTTGGTTCTCTTGAGATTATCACCTTATTTCTTATAACCCTCTTCTTCTTATTCTTCTTTGAAACCAAGCATCTCTTTCTCAAGACTCCCTGGATTCTGGCTCGGTTTCTAAGCTTGAAAAGAAGGGCTCGGCTCCAAGTTCTGCTTGGACCAACTGCACGAGCCATCGATGCATAAGCAGCAATCTTTATTCTATGAGTACTCCTTTTCCTGGCTCCTTCATTTGATTGGGAACCACCAAATCTATCACTCCTTTTCATTCTCAAAAGGGATCTGAGAAATCTACTGGCAAACCTGGTCTTGATGGACTTTGTGTGTCTTGTAGCTATTACATGCTTTGAAGTCATGGTTGCAAGTTCCAAGAAAAGATAAAAGAGAGAAAGCAGTGAAGTGAATATTAGGGTTTTGTAGAGGGAATTCGTTTCAAAACTATAGCAGTAGGCGTAGCATAGCATGAATCATAAGTAAAATCCTAGTACTAACTAACTAGCTCTGACACAAGTCACTTTATGGAGGGGATGAAAGAGGGACAAGTGAGCATTTGAGATTGGAAGTTAGGATTTTCTTCTGACACAAAGGGGGCCTCTTGCTTGCTAGGACAAAAGCCAAATTTCCATCCCTGACACACAAATCTGCTCTTAATGTTCTAAAAAGCCTAAGAAAGAGAGAGGAGGTTTTCTTCCATGGATATGGAGAGCTAATTATGAGATTGATAGAGAGAGAGAGAGAGAGATAAAGCTAATAGGGAAGGAATATTAGATGAGGAGTGGAAGGGATTGAATTTGGACGGCTAGAGAGAATTTTAGCCTTTATGTTTTCCCAACCTAAAGGGTTTTTATTAATTATTTTCTTCTAGCTCTTGACAACAAAAGGAGTACTCTTCGGATAACTTTTTTCATGACATGGTGTATTATTTTTTAAAAAATTATTTTTTATTTAAAAAATTATTTTTTATTTTTATGTCAACACATTAAAACCATTGAAAAAACACTTAAAAAAACATTAATTTAATTTCTTTTCAAACCAAATGTATTTTTAAAATGCATCCAAACACATTTTCGGATACAAAAACTATTAATGTACTCATAAAATATTATTTTTCTATTATTATCTGAAATCATGTTTATATAATATTTCGGTATAGAAATAACACAAACAAAATAGACATAAATTGTCTAGTTAAAAAGATCATAAATATAAAATAAATCTATTTCTATACATTCAAATATATACATTCAAGGTATAAAATACAAATAAACATGGCTTCTCTGTCTCGCTATCTTTGTTTTTTTTTTTTTTTTCCTCCTCAAAACACTAACTTTACCTGTGATTTGAACCTTCATGGAAATACACGAACCAAAACATATATATGAACTAAGCTAAGGAATTTCCTTAAGCATGTTTATCTTTGTTCATGATAGAAGTGTGCCATATGTCCATTTCCAAAAAGGGACGTGGGCTTCACGCCATCTCCACTGTGTGCTAAAGGCCATGTAAAGATTATGCTGCGGCTGTTGCTTTATTACTGGAAACGAAATTCAGCAGGGAGCCCCCACTGTGTTGAACCGAGAAGAAGACAGGCCTTGTTCTTACGCCTGTAAGAAACAAGAGTTGAGGGTGCACGCGCCATGAATGCAATACTAAAGAAAGAAAGCAGGCAAGCAACCTAGCTAGCTAGCTAGCTGTTTTTTTTTTAATTAAAAAAATTATTATTATTAATTGTTTTTAAGGAAAAAGAGTAGAAAAATTCCCTGTCAAGGAGGGATAGGGTTGGAGAAGTGGGTTAGTGGACCCACAAGGGGCCAACCACCACATGATCGCACATGGTTCAGTTACCCACTTGTCTAATGAGAACCTTTTTCCCTTATCTAATCCTTGATTACTTATTTGTTTTATTAATGATAAAAGATATATTCGAATTAATTTATATATAAATCAACATTATTTATTTAGAAGATTTTAAAAATAAAAACTCGTATCTACAACTCAATGAAAACGCGTTTTCAAAGTAATTATTGGTTGAAAAGTACTACATTGAATTTTTTGATGATTTTTTTTTATAGAATTATCTCAATTTTAAATATTAAATTATTAAGTAAAGTTCAATAAATATTTTTATATTATTCTCTAACAAAACTAAAATATTTGGTATATTTTTCAACTAAATTATATGAATAATTAGTCTAAATAGAATATATTATTTATTTTTATTCAAAAAAGAAACATGTATATTAAAATAAAATATGGATTAAAATACATTATGTTTTATTCTTTGAAATAACATTTCCGTGTTTCTTTCTAATTAGTCCTATGCATTCTTAGCTCCATGATCACCGTGATAGAAAGGAGTGATCAATTGGATACTTGAGTCTCCTTTTATAATTTCCCCAAATATCATTTTCTTTGTCAAGAATTTTTTGACGTTTCCTTTTCCTACCTCGTGTTACTTTGATTAATTTCCATAGGTTTGAATAGAATAATCAAACTCTTTTTCTTTTTTTACATGTTTTTTTACGTAAAAAATATCAAGTTTAAATTAAAATATTTATGTAAATATCTAATTAAATAAATCGAAAATAATCTTTGTTAAAATATAAAAAACAAAGTCAATAACAATAACCAAATATGTATTTAGAAAAATTAATTAAGAGGTGGATGTAAAACAAGATATTTAATCTTATAACACGGTTCATTTACTCTATTGTGTTGAATGAATTTGTGTATTAAAATTATTTTTTATTTAATCAAATAATAATAGAAATAGAAACATATAAAATTGAATAAATAAAATAAAAAGAAAAAAAATATCTCACAAGGTTGCATTTATATTATCCAAAAATAAATATTTTTTATTTTTAAAATAAATTTCAATTATATAAAACATAAAAAAATTATAGATCAATTAGAAAATGTCTGTAAAATTAAATGCAAACAAAATACTTAAAATACAACCACTATTTAAAAAACCAAATAAAAAAAAATTAAAGAAAAGGGGTATTAATTTAAATATAAATTAAAAGTATTATTTAAAAAAAAACACATATAAAATATAATTGGGGCAGATGACATGTTGTTTATCCCAATTTGTTTTGAAAAAGAAACAAAGTCAAACAACGCTTCGCCTGACTTTGCACAAATTCTGGCAACTGTGATGACTGAAAAATCAAGGCTGAACTTTTTTTTACTTAAAAACTCATTCTCAAATCATGTCTAATCTAAAACACCTAGAAAACACCATAGAAACCTTGATAAATCTAACCATGGTTTATAAAACTTAAAAAACCATCCCAAAACCCGAAATAAAAAAAAAAATCTTCTCGAAGTCAAATGTGGTTTTTAGACACTTTCAAGATAAAAAATAAAAAACAACTAAGTTGAACTCATCTCATAAACTGAAATCATTTGATATAAAAATCGATCATTTTGGTAGTCGAAATTGTTGCCAACAATATTTTTCTTTTTTTACCGTCGAAATCCAGTGATATCTCTCTCTTCTCTCTCAAACCATGAATTGAAAAATAACAAAAAATAAGCTTTTGTACCAAAATTAAATTGAAAAAATATTAAGGGACCAGATAGGTATAATATATGAACTTTGAGGACTAAAGTGAATTTCTTACAAGAACTTTGAAACCATCATCTATTTGCGGCGCTTTTTCCACTTTGATTCCCCATCTTTTGTTTTATCCTTAGTCAACAAATTTGACTCAATTATCCTTTGATTTGGTCCAAAAAGGATGCAATCGTGTAAAATAAAAGTTTGAGGATCAAAATGAAAAAAAATTAAAAGAAGTTGAACAATGAGTCCACAGTAAAATGTGACAAAGTGAACAGTGCATGTACAATAAAAATACCACACCATTTAGTGTTTTCTATAACTAGATAGATGGTCCATGTTATACCGCAGGCCACACTAATATTTTTAGCGTAAAAAAATATTCAAGTCATAGAGATTTTTTTAATAGCCAACATGTCCATCTTGAAATCTCCAGACCTAACTAATTGCTTGAACCAGGTTTTAAATTAAATCATTTGGGAGCGCTCCTCATGTGAAACAATTAACCTGATAGGTCCAAAATCAATCCAGAAGACTGATAGAAACATGATCTCGATTTAAATAAAAATTTGAATATGAAATTATTTGTTTTTAGTATTAAGATGATGAAATATTGGATCAATCTGGATCAACTTAGGTCTCGAGATATAACTCGCCAAATCCGCAAACTAGTTTATGGACTCCATTGAGTTTTATAATTATTTATTAAATTATTTTTATTTAATTATATTTTAAAAAAATATTTGCATGTAAAATCAAGCACCAACTCAAGCTAACAACCTAGATCATTGACTCCATTGAGTTTAAAAAAAAATTAAAAAAAATATACTTGCAAAAAAGAGCACTAACTCAATATTGTGACATCTATTTAAGATAACAATAATCTCATTGAAAGAAAGAAAAATCAAATATTTAAATATGTAATTGGAAAAAAAAGTTAGCAAGAAAAATCAATAATAAAAATAGTCTTTACAAAAGAAACACAAAATAAAATATGATGAAATTAGAAAGAAAAAAGGGGCAAAAAAAGCCATCTGCGAGCCTTATTGACCTAACACGACTGGACTTTTGAAAATGCCTAAGTATATGAACTTGGAAAGTCCATAAACTTGGGCCTTATTATTTTTTTTCTTTTTATAGGACAGACGACATGTCGTCCGTCTTAACCCTTTCTAAAAAAAAAAAATAGGCGCATATTGCTTGCTTTTTCTAGATTCTGACCACTATTGGTGGTTAGAATATGGAAACCCAGCTTATAAGGGTTGAAAACTCGTTTCCACCTATTTTAAACTCTTAAAAAAACATTCTAGGAACCTTATAAATCTCATCTAGTATTAAAGTAGCATTTAATTTGTTAGAAAAAATAAAAATCAATCTCAAAGGAAAAAAAAAGAAAGCAAGGCCTGATCTACTTTTTTGGGCAACAAAACGAGGGAAAGACCTAAATGAAACTATTCTCGTCAAATGAAATACATTGACACCAAGAATAGTGAGTCTTTCCATCTAAAAATGGTTATTTGTTAACTTTCTCTCTCTTTTGTCATAATCTAGCGAGTGTCTTTCCTCTCTCTCTCTCAAGTCCAGCGACTAAAATATGAGCAAAATAAACTATTGGAAAAAATCATTGCACTTAAAGACTAAAGGGACCAAAAAGGATTTTTGATAATTTCCCAAAGGCAAAATAGGCAAAAAGGTGTTGCATATTTTTTTTAAAAAAAAAAACCAAAAGGCCTCCATTTTTTTAGTTTAATTTTGGTCCTCTCACTTTTATTCTTTCTCAAACATAAAATCATATCTTTTTCATGAAATCAAGCACCAAATCGATACCGAGATGTTTTTTCAAGACCTATATTACCACATAAAAATAGATTAAAAAAATATCAACCCCAAATCCCAATGAACAAAACATCAAAGGATCAAATTGAAAAGAAAAATAAATTGATGATCGAAGATAAAAAAAAAATAGGATAAGAATTGACACCATATTATCTCAAAAAACAAAAGGTCTACCGTTATTTATTTGTTTCAATTTGTGTCCTCATATCTTATTTTTTTTAAAACAATAAATTTTTAATTTTATTTTATAAAATCAAGCATTGACCCGATACCAAGATGTTTTTTTGAGACTTTTATAATGATATAAAAGGAAAATAAAAAAAAATCATCAACTCTAACTCCCAATGAACCCAACATAAAATTTTGAAATTGATAAAAAAAAATTGGATGATCAAGTGGAAAAAAAAAAGAAGCTAAACATTGTGCAAATCCATAGCGTTTTGCCTCACAATCCACAGTGATTACATAGGGCTACTAGGTTTTTTTTGTTAATAATCAAAGCTCAATATATTGTTTTCTTTAGCCATATTATTTTATAAATTTAAAGTTATAATTAATTGTTTATATAAATTTGAAGACATTGGAGGGAGATAAAGAATCATAATCTCATTCAATTCTTGATATCCCCTTAAAATAGTCAAAC
>Ga0325411_1002583_pt1 | contig 20524 bp, 7 predicted proteins | sample PopdelMetagenome_13_FD_206181 | JGI IMG/M metagenome (GOLD analysis project Ga0325411, IMG submission 206181) | Populus deltoides microbial communities from Bellville, Georgia, United States - Xylem-PdIQD-R4 | ecosystem: Host-associated > Plants > Phyllosphere > Stem > Wood/Secondary xylem...
TTCTCATTTCACAGCCTCTCGCATTTATACCTCCAAGCATGGGCAAAGGTCTCTACATGTCTACTTGGACAACCCACTAAATTTAATGGGCCTCATGGTGGGCCACGGAAAGGTAATTCGGGTCACTTCCTTTATGATTTTTATCGATGGCACCACCACCATTTCCAAAGCTATACATAAAAATAAAAATAAAAATAAAATGAAAATAAAAGCTGTGGTTGCACCCGGGACCTCAAAAAAAGTAAAGCCATGCCAATGCTATAGTTCCTATGCTGTTTGTAGCTTTTTTTAAATATTTTTTTAAAAATATATTAAAAGAATTTTTTTATTTTTTTAAAATATTAAAAAAAATATTAATTTTAAAAAAATAAAAAATATTTTTATTAAAAAAAAACACATTTAAAACATAAAAACAAACAACTATTATAAATAATATTCTCTCTCCTTGATGTGTGGAGTGCTAAGGGCAATATTTATGGTTTTGGATTTTAATGTTCACCGTACAAATATTTTTTATTTTTATTTTTTATCACCTTGCCAAAAATAATTCTGGGATTACATATATACAGAATCCTTTAACTCCTCATAAGGCTAATATATATTTAGCACCACTAATTGTTGAATACTATCAGCGTGTTTGGCTACGAGGTAGAGGTTGCATTTCTTCAAAAACGCACTGAGCAAGTATTTAGTTAAGAAAAAAAACTGTTTACTGTGCATGGGTCTCCCAGTTTATTGCGTGGGAGACGCAGAGAAATGGAAAGCAGCAATTTGCTGCTTTCTGCGCGGCCAAACTGAGTCCACTGTTCACTAAACAGTTTTTGTTTTGTTTTGCTTTTTTTTTTTAATAGTGGAGGCATGCCTCCACTGTTCTGCCTCCACTGTTCGCTGAATAAGTTTTTTTTTTAAATCAATGTAGTTAATTAATTTCACTCGCACTGTTCATGTGAACGTGAATAACATTTTTTTTTAATTTTTTTAAATTAGTTTAAGGTGAATTAAATTTACTCGTACTGTAATCTTAATTTTATTCTTGATAATATTTTATCTAATTTTATAGTTCTTGTCGGATGAATTTTATACGTAATGAAATTGTAGATAGTTTTTTGTTAAAGTAAATTTTTTTTATATAAAGTGATTTATTTCATGATGTAATAGCAATATTAAATTCACAATATTTAAATTAAAAACCATCAATATTAATATATATTTTTTAAAATTATTTTATAACCTCAATTTCAAAAGCATTTTTAACCAAACACATTAAAACTATTTTTTCTTCAACCTCAATTTCGACCACAGTTTTAACCAAACACCTATTTTTTCAAACCAATCTTAACTAAAAGTACTTTTTATAAAACAACTTTTTTCAAACCATAACTATAACAGCTACCGCAATACCAAATACACTCTATATACATTTTCAAAGAATTAACCAAAAACAGGGAGAATCATCTTTAGGCGTTTTTTGGTGCTGCATTTTAATTTTTTTTTGTTTTTAATCGTTTTGATGTAATAATAAGAAAATAAATTTTAAAAAATAAAAAATATTATTTTAATATATTTTTAAATAAAAAATAATTTAAAAAACCATCTTACAGAATAACTTTTGAAAACTGTGCCAGTGGACGACGGGCATGAAACCCAATACAAATGTCACTTACGTAATGAATCAAAACAACGAGGTCAAACAAGAGTGTAAAGAAAATTACCTGTTGATACTCTGGTGTGGTTCTTAGGCTATTCCGTCACGTCACGATGAAACCAGAGAGGATGAGAGAGAAAGATACTATGTAGTTTCCATTTTTATCTGTAAAAACTAGACAAAGAGGAGGGCATATTTGTCCTGATAAATTATAAACGTTCAAGAAAACACGAAAGAAAAAAAAAAAAAAAAACTGTCCTGGTTTTTAGTATATCTTGCATAGTACGTACTACTATCAACGTTCCCTAGGCAAAAGCCGGCTCACTACTCCCCCCTTTCCTTTTCATTTTTCACAAGGTTTTTTTTTTTTTATTTACAGGTACTAAATAAGTAAATAACTCTCTCTCTCTCTCTCTCTTCTTCACTGCAGTGTCGTCGTATGGTTTTCGTTTGTAAAGATTCCTCCATAAGCACAGGGCATTAAAAGGAGAGAGAAAGTTAATCAAAAACCGAAGCAAAAGAAAATTGTAGAGAGAGAAATTTATAAAAACTAGTGCAATAACTCTCCGGGTCCGGGAAATGCCCTTCTCTCCGGCGTTTCCGTTTCCTCATAACCACCAAACAACATCAAATGCCCAACCCAACAAATGCTGCCATAAATAACAATTAGAGATTTTAAAGCAGGAGAGAAATTTGCGGAGAGAAGAGCGTGAGGGGTGTTTTTTTATGTGAGCTACAAAATGCGTGAAGGACTTATCGTTGATGAGGTAACCGGCGTCGTTTCAACCACAAAGAAGAAGAAATCAGGAGAGCTAGACAATACTACTACTAATAATAAGCAGCTAGATAAGGTTATACTACTCGTGGCAGACCAAGATATCACAAAACAAGCAGCTATTCCACCACTACCCATTGTTGTTAGCCGCGCTCGATCCCAATCCGCCACCCGCCGTGTCACTCCTGCCACCACGGTCGTCACTGCCAGCAGCTCGTCAGGCACCACTGTAGAAAAGCACCTCCCGAACGGGGATCTCTACATCGGATCATTCTCGGGACACGCGCCACACGGATCCGGGAAGTACATCTGGACCGACGGGTGTATGTACGAAGGCGAGTGGCGCCGCGGAAAAGCATCTGGGAAAGGGAAATTCTCTTGGCCTTCAGGAGCTACTTTTGAAGGGGGATTTAAGTCGGGTCGGATGGAAGGATCCGGCACTTTTATCGGATTCGACGGGGACACGTACCGGGGGTCATGGAGCTCCGATCGAAAACATGGGCATGGGCAGAAAAGGTACGCGAATGGAGATTTCTATGAAGGGACATGGAAGAAGAATTTTCAAGACGGGCAAGGGAGGTATGTGTGGAAAAATGGGAATGAGTATGTTGGTGAGTGGAAAAACGGCGTCATTTCAGGGAGAGGAGTTTTGATTTGGGCTAATGGGAATAGATATGATGGGCAATGGGAAAATGGAGTGCCGAAAGGGAATGGGGTGTTTACATGGCCAGATGGGAGCTGTTATATTGGGAACTTGAATAATAATAGCAAGGATATAAAAGGACAACAATTGAATGGCACATTTTATCCTGGGAATGGGAAGGAATGTTGTTTAAAAGGGAACAAGAGTGATTTGGTTTTAACCGCTACAACTACGAGGAAGAGATCGTCAGTTGATGGAGGGCGAGGGAGTGGGATGAATTTTCCTAGGATTTGTATTTGGGAAAGTGATGGGGAAGCTGGTGATATTACCTGTGATATTGTTGATAATGTGGAAGCTGAGATGATTTATCGAGATAGTTTAGGGTTGGATCGAGATGGGATTAGACAGTTTAGAAGGGCCCCCTGTTGTTTTAGTGGTGGAGAGGTTAAGAAACCCGGCCTTCCCATCTCGAAAGGGCATAAGAATTATGATTTGATGCTTAATTTGCAATTGGGTATTAGGTAAGTTCTTCTTTTAAATATTGTTTCATTATATGGAATGAATCTGTGTGGCGTTTGCTTTGTGTTTGATTGCTTTTATGTTGTGTCTTTGTGAGTTGAGTTGGGGGTTTTGATTCTGTAATGGTGGGCATTTAATTTTAGGTATTCTGTTGGGAAGCATGCCCAGATTTTGAGGGATTTGAAGCCAAGTGATTTTGATCCCAAGGAGAAATTCTGGACGAGGTTTCCACCCGAAGGATCAAAAATTACACCTCCACACCAGTCTTCTGATTTTCGATGGAAGGATTACTGTCCTGTGGTGTTTAGGTATTGCGTTCTCTACTTTGAAATTGCCCGAGCATGTGATTCTTATTTTTCGTTATATTTTGGAACTTTTAACGTTCATCCGTGCTCTCTATTGCGTTTTCTTTCGCCCTTGATATGATATTCAATATTCATAAATTTGAGCCTTCTACAATTGGTTGTACACGTTCTTCCGACTTGCTAGCATTGACAAGTGCTTGATTGCTGTACTTATGTTTTATTCTTTCTTTGTGCTATGGTGGTGACCTTTATTTCCCCTGGGTGTGTCAGACGTTTGAGAGAGCTTTTTCAAGTAGATCCTGCTGATTACATGCTAGCTATTTGCGGCAATGCTGCCCTTAGAGAGCTTTCTTCTCCGGGGAAGAGTGGAAGCTTCTTTTATCTTACTCAGGACGATAGGTTTATGATAAAGACAGTAAAGAAATCAGAAGTCAAGGTTAGTTGTCTGCCTCATTTACTTCTGTCTTGTTAAATTTGAATTTTGTAATGGTAGAAAACAGTTTCAAAGGTGCGTGAGTGGCAATTGGTAAATTGCTCATGTCTTTGCTTTCACATTTTTTCTTAACTATACGAACCAAAAGGCGGGACAGTTGCATTGATTCTGAAGTTTGGTGATCCATGTTCAGGTGCTTATTAGGATGCTTCCCAGTTATTACCAACATGTTTGCCGGTATGAAAATTCACTGGTGACAAAGTTCTTTGGTGTGCATTGTGTTAAACCGATTGGTGGACCGAAGGTAAGTTGAAGAGAAATATTTTGTTTCACTGTTTTGCTCGTTAGAACTTTTTTCCATGTCTGATCATAACGTTTCTTTGGAAACCAGACCCGTTTCATTGTGATGGGCAATCTCTTCTGTTCAGAGTATAGAATACATCGAAGATTTGACCTGAAAGGATCCTCCCATGGCCGCACAGCAGATAAGCCTGAGGGTGAGATTGATGAAACCACAACTCTCAAGGACCTTGATCTCAACTTTGTTTTTCGTCTACAGCGGAATTGGTTCCAGGAGCTTATCAAGTAAGTTTCAATATACTGTATATTTTCTGTTAGGCATTTGTTTCACTGGAATTTCCAGTTGGCTTATGTTGCATGGCTCATAACATGCCATCTGATGATGACCAGGCAAATTGATCGTGATTGTGAATTTTTGGAAGCTGAGAAAATCATGGATTATAGTCTCTTGGTTGGTCTACACTTCCGTGATGACAATAATTATGACAAAATGGGATTGTCACCATTTCTTTTGCGTTCTGGTAAGCAAGCATAGTGTCAATTTTAAAAGGATTGTGATTTTTATGTTTCTTTAGTTTTTTCATCAATACATGTGCTACATTCAGGAAAGAAGGATTCTTATCGGAATGAAAAGTTCATGCGTGGGTGTCGCTTTCTTGAAGCAGAGCTTCAAGACATGGATCGGGTTTTATCTGGCAGGTATATTTCTTGTCTTTCCGTATTCATTCCTAGTTTCATTTTATCACCCACTACCCGCTCTTGGTCTAAAGTGTGAAATAAAAATGGTTTTTGTACTATCAACTGCTGTCTTGTGAATATATGTATATAAAATATTTGCAAGAGCTTGTGGTTGCGTGTTGTTTTTAGCATTAAAGATGGCCATAATTTCTGGTATTGAAATTGGCCATTGTCAATGGAATAATTGAATGTGGAGTCTGATGTATGGGTAGAAATTGTGGGGGTAATTCTATAAACAACAGTTGTTTGTGGGGACACATACAGGATCCTATGATTTACAAGATAAGAGCGATGCTTTCATTGAACCGTGTTGCTGAATTAGACAAGTCTTCATTCTTTGGCAAAGCTTTTAACTTGGATTAATGAAAGCTTTGTGCTCATGATGGTGCGAACCATTCTTATTCAAGCTATTTAAATTTGGAGCATAAATTTTGCTTCCATGATAAATATTGGGAAGTTTTGATTTGCTAATATTTATTTGCGCATGTTTTTTGTTTCTTTATGATGAAAAGATTTTTTGGTAAACTTTTTTTACATTTGATGAACTGTGAATAATGTGTTGAAATTCCAACTTCTTGTTTCAGGAAATCTCTAATAAGATTGGGAGCAAACATGCCAGCAACGGCAGAGCGGATGGTGAGGAGGAGTGATTTTGATCAGTATACCCCTGGTGGATTTAGCCATTTGACCCCTTCTCGAAGTGATGAAGTCTACGAAGTGGTCCTTTATTTTGGAATTATTGATATCTTACAAGACTATGATATTAGCAAGAAGTTGGAGCATGCCTACAAATCCTTGCAAGCAGACCCTACCTCAATCTCAGCTGTAGATCCAAAACTCTATTCAAAGAGGTTCCGGGATTTCATTGGGAGAATATTTATAGAAGACAGGTAGCAGCGGCCAAGGATGCTTGCAAGTAAAAAGTGTTGGTTGAATTTGAACTGCGCCTTTCCGTGGGGAATTATGCTGATGCGGGCAATGGTTCGACCAAATAATCTGCTTGTTGCAGTGACCAAGCTACTGCAGATGTGGTGAAGATAGCTCGCCAGGCCGTTTTTGAGGTAGTGCTTTTATGGCTGAATTTTGAAGATCAGCCATAAAGTTGAAGGGGGGAGAGGGAAAGTGTGATTCTGATGTCCTTTTTAAAATATCTCGTAGATTTTTGTGGCGACCAAGGATTTTGTGAAGGTTTGAAAGATAGGTATAGGGAACAGGGAAATGTTATTTTTTCCCCAGAGAGAGAAGATTCAAAACGGGAGGGGGCATTGGAATAAGAAAAGTGTACAGCTTATAGAAAAGATGAATGGTTTATGGGATTTTTTTTGAGGGTTATATATTTAAAAAATTGTTTAAATCACACCTCCCATTAGAGAGGTCCCATGTTCTCTCTCGCTCTCGCATCCTTGGACTGTTGTTTGTATATAAACGGGCACTCTCTGCTGTATAGAAATGGGGTCATTGCTTTACTTTTGCAGTGAAAGGGAGGCCATTGAGCAGGAAGAGTTAAGACATGAAAAGGAGAGAAAGCACATGAAAGATTCGCTGTTGCTCCTTTCTTGCTCTTGCATCCTTTGTTTATTACCCCTTTACTTCTTTTACTGTAGACATTGAAATAAAAAATAAAAATTCAACACTGCTACTTTTGAAGAATGAGTATTTTTTTTCTTTGATCAACGTTGCATCTCATTCCATGACTGGATATCACAGCTCCAAAGGCTTCTCTGTGCCAAGGGTAATTTTACCCGATCATCAGTACATGCAAAAAGATAGCTTTTTTGGCAAGCTAAGAATTCTACGGTCATTGTTCTGCATTAGCAGTTAATGGCAGCCAGTTTGATGGCAGACACCACACTTCTTGCATCTGATTCAAAAATCACATGTAGCATTCCTTAATGGCAGCCAATTTGATGCCCGTCTCTTTACGCGCTAGAGCTTCAGCTTGTCAGCTTGTTATCCTAAGGCCACCTTGCATGTCCAAGCTCTGCCCAGAACAATTCTCCCCTTCTATCTCTTGCCACAAAAAGCTACTGGATGCATCACAATTAAATTTTTATTCTGTCCATTGTTTGGAGCAATCCAACTATGCTGCTGCGCAAAGACATTTACTTGAACTTGGATCCCCTTGTCTTTTATCCAGAATTTGAGAATCTCTCTCCCATTTGTTACTGTTATTCCTGGAAGATTGGGAGGGTAATTTAGTCACTTGGAGGGGGGGGTGGGGGGGTGGGGTGGTCATGGGGACTGGAGAGGTCAAAGAGGGTTGCAGAGGGAGGGAGTCCAGCCTAGCTGTAGCTGGGGTCCAACGCTCCCCACAACTATATAGTTTTGTAGCTCCTTTTGACCTTATGGTTCTCTTTATGGGACCTTCTAGTATCTGATTACTCAGACCCAAGGCACGGGTCTGTGTCGCTGTGATTCCTGGGGCCATGCCTTGATCTCTCGATGATAAGTGCCGCTTTCAAGTTCATCATGCTAATTAAGGTATTATCCAATTGACTTATAGCCGTTTGATTTCTGGAAAAATTCAATCTTACATTTGTTTCCATCTTATTAATTTTTTATAACACAAGATAATAAGATTTTTTGAGCATTTATTCACACATTTTTTTTAAACCAATGACATAAAATAAATTTGTTTTTAAAATTATAATAAAATAAATTTTTATATTCTCAAAACATAAAGCATATGAAAATATATAATTTTTATTTTAATTATCTTTATCTTTTATATTCCAAAACAGTAATTAAATATTATCTACAATTATTTACATTAGATTTGATATCAAAATTAGATGATGAAATGACTGCAATTTTTCCCTAGTATTTTAGGGTTTCTCTTCATAATAATAAAACCTTTTATAAAAATCATTAAATGAATACACATATGCAAGAAAAAGTTCAATGTGTACTTTATAAATTTTAAAACCTAGGCTGTAATTAGCAAAACATTATTAGGTTTCATATCCATCTCCTTTTAATTTAACTTTGTTAAAGAACCATCTTAAATAAATAAATAAAAAATTTAAATTATTAGTTGAGATTTCAAGATAAAATTTATATTATTCTCTAATATATCTTTTCAAGTGAAAGTCATTTGGGCTTAAAACTTACAAAGACTCACACACTACCTTATGTTTATTTTTTTTAATTAATTAAAATAGAGGTGATGAGATTCGAACTCATGACTATTAGGTCATCAGGCTCTGATACAATGTCAAAAAACATAACAACTTAAAAGCTTAAACTGTTAAGTGAGACTCTAAGATATGATTTATATTGTTCTCTAACAATTTTTAATATGTAGGGTTTTTTTTTTTCAATTCCACAATATGCAGTTTATTTCAACTTACCAATATATGATATAAAAAAATTAGGTTCTCAACTTTTTAGTTGACTAGAAAGTAATGATATTTTCCAGGAAAAAAGTTTATGGAATCAAATTTTAATTAAGTAGATGAATAATATGTAAAAATTTATGTAAAAGAGAATCATTTTAAGACAAATGTCATTATTCTTGATTTCAAATTCAAGTATTTACAACTATTGTTTGTTCGTTATTCTATTACAATGCTTTTATCTGTTTTATATATGTATATATGTCTAATACAGATGAACAATAAATAGTTTTTAACTATTTAGACTTGATATTTTTACTATGTCTGGTTTAACAAGAAGACAAACTATTTTAATATGATAACAAAGAAATGAGGAATGAAGGTTTGGCCATGAAAAACTTGTTAGTGAAGATACCCTGTAACTAATCGGTTGGTTACGTGTAATATTGATTTTATACATATAAAATATATTTATTATTAATAAAGTTTTTATTTGTCTTCAATATTTAATTATATTTGATTAATGAATCTAATGTTTGATTAATGAATCTAGAGCAAAGATAAAAAAAAAATACCTTACATAGAAAATTATAAAGTTGTTATAATTATGATATTTCTATTTCATCAAAACATTATTCCTTAATGTTACTAGTTAATGTTCTATTAAGACTAGATATTAATTAGAGTTGTTGAGACTAATGCATATTATGTTCATTTTTTTATGAAAGAAAGCAGTTGCTCTCATAAAATGAGGTATGAAGGGTACCTGCAACCAATATGCAAGTGCTTGTGAGATGACATGTACATTAAACTAGCCTATAAAAGAATCTTATATGAAGAGATCACCTGTCTATGGAAAAGCTCACGTGATAGTTGTGTAAGTGGTTCTTAGACTTGAGATTATTAAGTTATCTTAAATAGAAATTGTTATGTTTTGAACCTAACCACGTCTTAATCAAGGGTAATACATGGGTAGATATGGAGTATAGCATAAACTATATGAAGATATTTAAGTAATCAAGAGATGATTCATCACGTTAGGTGAATTAGAGAAAATATTTCTTTTGTTCTCAAATAATATTTATTGTGAAATTATTAGTCAAAGTGGAATGAGTCTTAAGAAGAGTTTCAAAATTTTATTCAAAGAATCAATGATTATAATGTTGAGAACTAACATGATTTAATAAAGCAGACATATTCCATGCTATAATATCTAAATCGAAACATTCATGATGAAGGGATAATAATTACACTGATAAATTAGTCATTGAAAGGTTAAGCTAAATCACTTATGACTTTTTTAATATTTGAAGGATCATGACAAGTTGCTAGACATTGTACTTGATTTTGAAATACAAGTCAATCAATTATTGAATTGATAATAAATTAAATTATTTAATTTATTTATTCAATTGATAATAAATTAAATTGTTTAATTTATTTATTTTTATTTTATTTAGAATTATGACTTATATTTTTGCCAAATTATTAGGGAACCTAATGGATGATACACATAAAAACCATCATTGGTAATCTAGAGTGACTTGATTGTAAATAAATTTTTGCAATTGAAGACTAGAATGTAATTAATATAGAGTAATACAATTGTAGACCCAAAAATAATTAAGTAAGGACTTGATTGAATAAATTTCTAAAATTAGCCTAAAATAATATATGTAATATTATTTAAGGAGCGAATTGATATTTTACTATTTATAGGGTTTTTAAGTTTTTTATAAATAAAATATTATACCTCTTATTTTCTAAGATGAATAGAGTACATACAGAAATATCTAAAATACAAAACAAAAGAGCATGCATTTTAAGGAAAAATAATCTCTCTCCCCTAAAAAGATTTAGAAGATTTTTTATTGGTGGTTCGTGTGGATTACCGTTAGAAGCCAAACACTTGGATGGCCTGTGGTTTGCAACAATTCAGTCTTGAAACAATTATTTAAAGCAAAAAAGAACATATGATTTTTAGTTAATTTTTTTCATAAACTCAAAACAACTCCAGATCTGTCTAACGGGATCCTTAAGACCCTCGAAAAATTTTAAATTTACCATTTCCTTTATGTATATGTGTTTTGGAAAACCGAACAAAGCTTTCCACCAGCTATTAGAGATTCTGAATTTTTACTTCAAGATTTAAAGTTAAAATACTTATAGAGATGAAGTGGGACTTTGAAAAAATATTTTTTATTATTTTTTTAACAAATGGATGCATATATACGCTCACAGATAACACATTCTACCGGTAACATTATATATTTTATATCCCACGTATGTAGATGGGCATATGATCTGCGTAATATTCATGCCGGGGTCAAAGCTTAAGAAGTCAGAAGACTTTAATCAATAACACTTCATAAGTACATGTGCTATATATTTAAGAAGTTAGTAAGTTGAGACAAGATCTTGGTTTAATATATATATTCTTCTTTTGATTATGATCCTAGAAGCATGCCTGGCTAGCAGATTAGAGTAATTGATACTTCTTTTGAGTTTTTAATTTGTAAAAAATATTGGCCACGCTATTTTGAAACAAAAGCCTCTACTCTACTTCACACTGAGCACCCATGGATTTAGAGTTTCTGCCTCGTCTCCTACTAATTTAATGAGGCTGCCGTAATCCAGCTAGTTCGAAAAGGAAGTTCATTTTATGTGCAGATGCCAGAATAAAAATTCTTTATTTATTGCTCTAAGAAAATTATTGTTCTTCGTTTTGAGATGATTTTCAAAAACTTTAACGACACCTCCAGTGTTTTATTTTCTTCTGTAAATTCGTCAGATGAAAAACACTTAATGATTACACCAACTCTTCCATTTTCTCTAACAAAATTTGGCCTGTAAGCAAACAGCTAAAGATGGAACAGATGAAGCATAGCTGCAGAATTCTCAAATTAAACTGACATATATAATAGATTTACAGTTGTATAACACAGATGGGATGCTTCGCATAATGCACATTGCCTAAAAAACATAAAAATTAAGCTTATTTACTCAAAAGAGGGTATGAATGGATCTTTAATCTGATACGGATCTAAGTGAAATCTCTAGTGTTTGTTTTATGGGCTTATATCGCCGTTTGTGGCAGACATGCATTAGTTGTAACGTGTTAGTTTTTGATTTTCACTACCTTATTGTTTGTCCAAGTATTTACGCTCACCTAGCTGGGCTCGTTGTCTTCTATATGTCCATGTTGTGACACATAATTATAATAATACTGTGTGTTCGATAAGCTGGAAACTGAAATGTCTTGGTTGTAGATTACAATCTTTTTTTTAGAGATTTCTTTTGAAAATAATTTATTTATAAGGAATATGCATAAGAAAGTCCTAATTAGAACAACGTGAAAATCAATGTCTAGAAATTAAATGATTAAGGTGAGGTTCACAAAATCCCAGGAAATAACAGGGTAGAGGGACCCTTGCTTTTCTTCTAATCAATTGAAGTGAGATCTTTTACAGAACACAACATCTTCAACGAGGCATGTTACTGCCATTTCAGGAAAGTTGGATGATTGATCACTTGTATTTTTCACTCGTATCAATTCTGGGATAACAACTACTAATATCGTCTTTAGCCCAATGACAAGATTATCATATCAAAAGAAGGTCAACTTAGCTCTTTTGTTCCCCCTAACTCTCGAATTTATTATCATTATTTATGAACTTGATGTTCATAATTTAAAAAATCCCATATAATGCGAAAAAGGAGTTGAAATGCAAAACATGGAGACAATGCAAGAGATAAATAGTGGTTGGAAGAGAGAAAATACATGCACATAGCAGTGCAAAAAACATGGACAACTTGATATATAAAAACAGAGACAAACACCAACGTTCACACTCATAAAATTCAAAAAATAGAGATATATAATATAAAAAACGGGTACAGGACTGACATATATACATTTTGTTGAAAGAATTTAAATGACTCAGCAATACAAAAGCAAAGGAGAGGAGGGGGAAAAAAGGAGACTATACACGTATTCCTAGATATGAGTGGGAAATAAATGGAGAAAAAGAAAAAAAGTTTGGGATATTAGAGACATTACATAAATAAATTCAATAAGCTAACACTTAATTTAACAAAAAGAATTCAACAACATCAGAAAAAATCATCAACAATAATTAAAATGTGCCATATGCTCAGCCCAAATAAGGTGCGAATGCCCACTCATTGGCATGTGTAGAATACATGCTAGTCAACATTTCAGCATGCCTAAACAAACAAAATTTTTAGACTGAATAGATTGGAATTTATATGTGTATTGACTGAAATATATTCTTAATCCACCCAGACTAACCTATGCCAACAGACTACCCAGCATGCATTATCAAGAACACATTTTAATACACCTTTTAAATTCTTCAAGGTTAGAAAGGCATAACATGTCACCTATGACATACACCTAATTTTTTTCAATGCTTCTCTAAAATCATCCACTAATATTCATGGCGCACACCAAATTCTCGTGCAAATTAGAGCCACCTTTTTTCTTCCTAATGGTTATCTTTTACCAGCATGTCTTCCCAAAAAAGCACTTTACGAGCATCAATCTTTCCACCATTGAGCACTAATAATTGTCATCAATTAACAAGAGCACCTAGCTCTCTTATAAGATGTAGAAGCCTATGCCACTCTTTGCATTTCCACTCTCCATAAGGCAAGTTCATAAAACTTGAGGTATAAAAGTATCTTATGTCAACAAGTAAAAACACATTTAACACATCCAACAAGTTTTAACAAGAACAAAAAAAAAAGGGTGCAAATAGATAACTTTAGATTCTTGAAGGACATGTCAGAACAACGTGTAAACAAGTAGGCATAAGAACAAATGTACTCCAACTCTCTAAAAAGTCGCTCCTGCTTAAAAAAAAAAAACATTTCCCTATTAGACATTCTATGAGTGGTTATCACTATCAATCTCCTTCTTCATCTACTCCTTGTAAAAAACAATCTTGACATGAGTCAAGATCAACAACTGTACAGGTTCTTGAGGAACATTACCACCACCTACTGAGAGACTCTCCATTTTGTTGTCTGGTGTTGCGAACTCCTCTCTCCAAGAATTGCATCTCTATGAAAGTCAACTTAGATAACTACAATGTGCCTTATAGACCTTAGAAAACATTTACAAAATGAACAAAATACCTTTAAGTTTGTAAGACAAGAAAACACTATATGAAAAATCCTCCCAGTAACATTTAATGAATCTGCTCGAGTGTGGTAACACAATGTAGAGCTTGACTCCATCTATGAATTTGGTGATCTCTATGCTAAATTTATTTCTCATTTCAACACAAGCATACTAGTTAAGAACAACACCAGTAAATTTAGTGTCATAACACAACGAGAAGATGAGAGCATCAAAACATATCTCAAAAGGTTTAATGAAAAAATATTCAACGTGGAAAATCTACTTGAACCTATTGCTAAAACCCTAATTAACAAAGTCTATAACTATTGTTTTTAGGAGAAATTATAAATGTTTCCTAACATAACTTCCCTTAAATGAAAAAAGTAATGAAAAACTATATTTGAGTAGAGGAAGTAAATGTAACATGACAATGACAACTTTATTTTTAACCATAGGGAGCATAATCTACCCAACACTATTAGTCTCTCATAAATAATTATCAATAAGGAAATGAAAAGATCTTGTATGGTTAAGAATGAAAATATTAATCTTTAAAATTCCAATATTCAAGATCTCTCATAAAAAAGGGGAAAAAAACGTGTCAATTAATTGTCTGACTTTTATTTTTCAGGGGTTCAACATTATATATAAGAGTTCAGGATACAAAAAAAAGAGACAAACATATAGAAAGAGAAGTCTAACTAAAAAAGAAAGGCAAAAAGAGAATAGTGCATCAAAAAAATAAAATAAAAAACCCCATTCATCTTCTTCCTTCTCTCTCTAAGTAAAAAACCTAGCCACCATTTCCTTTTATTTCCTTCCAGACCCAAAGGAAAAACATGGACAACTAGCCCACTTTTCATCATCCCAAACTTGACAATAACAAGTCCATCAGAACACATGCACAACCTCCAATTCTCTCACCTAATTTCCACAACAACTACCATGCACCATCATGATAACACATTTTAAATTGAACAACCCTACTGTCCTGATTGACCATGACCTCTCTTTGGCCAAACGTAGTCACCCACAACCACCTTTTTTTCTGCTGAAATTGGCCTCGATATCCACCCAATAAAACAACCCGAATACATAACATTTTCTCACCAAACTAGTCAAAAATCAATATTAATCAACCTTAAAATCACCTTAATCATAGCCCGAACAAACCCAGAAGTAATAACAACTAAATAAACCTAAATTCACACCCATTCCTGGTATTTTTTATAGAATAGATTCAACTTGTAGGATACAAACGTGCCATCACTGTCCAACACATTCTCAACACTCGTGCATGTAAGCCATGTGCCGCCATTGCTTGGTTTGATTTTAGTAACTTCCGATCGATGTTAACAGCTTCTAAGGTTGTTTTTGAACCTTAACACATAGATTTTTTTTTATAAATTGTAATATTATTGATTTTGTTTTATTTTTCCAAATAATTTGTAATATTTTTAATCTTTATTTATCTTTTGAATGATTTATAATATTATAATTGTTACATATATTGGTGAATAAATAAAGTGCTGTGAGTACACATCATTGCGTGACAACCTCGAAGGTATGAAGCTGCCAAGGAATTAATATTCTTTGAGGATGAAAAATAAGGTTGAGAGGATTGAGTTCAAATATATTCTTAATCTACATATACTAACCTATGCCAACGAACTATCTATCATGCATTGTCGAGAACACATCTTAATGTGCCTTATAAATTCTTAAAAGTTAGAAAGGCATCACATGTCACCTACGACTTACACCTAATTTTTTTCAATGCTTCTCTAAAATCATCCACTAATATTTATGGCGTATACCAAATTCTCGTGCAAAATAGTGCCACTTTTTTTTCTCCCTAATGGTTATCTCCTACCAGTATGTCTCCTAAAAAAGGCACCTTACAAGCATCAATCTTTCCACTAATAAGCACTAACAATTGTCATCAATTACCAAGGCCACCTAGCTCTCTTGTACGATGCAGAAGCCTACGCAACTCTCTGCATTTCCACTATCTATAAGGTAAATTCATAAGACTTGAGGTATAAAAGTATCTCATGTCAATAGGTAAAAATACATTTAACACATCTAGCAAGTTTTAACAAGAACAAAAAAAAAAAGAAGGTGCAAATAGACAACTTTAGGTTCTTAAACGAACATGTCAGAACAACGTGTAAACAAGTAGGCATGAGAACAATTATACTCCAACTCTCTAAAAAATTTGCCTATATTTTGAAAAAACATTCCCCTATTGGACATTTTATGAGTGGTTATCACTATCAATCTCTTTCTTCATCTACTCATAAAAAACAATTTTGACATGAGTCAAGATTAACAATTATATAGGTTCTTGAGGAACATTACCACCACCTACTAAGAGACTCTTCACTTTGTTGTCAGGTGTTGCGAACTCCTCTCTCTAAGGATTGCATCTCTATGAAAGTCAACTTAGATAACTACAATGTGCCCTATAGACCTTAGAAAGCATTTACAAAATGTACAAAGTACCTTAGAGTTTGTAAGGAAAGACAACATTACATGAAAAATCTTCCCATTAACATTTAATGAATCTGCTCGAGTATGGTAACACAACGTAGAGCTTGACTCCATCTATGAATTTGGTGATCTCTATGCTAAACTTATTTCTTATTTCAACACAATCATACTAGTTAAAAAGAGCATCATTAAGTTTAGTGCCATAACACAACGAGAAGATGAGAGCATCAAAATATATCTCAAAAGGTTTAATGAAAAAATATTCAACATGGAAAATCTACTTGAACATATTGTCGCTAAAATCCTAATTAATAAAGTTCATAACTATTCTTTGTAAGAGAAATTATAAATTTTTCCTTTTATAACTTTCCTTGAATGAAACAAGTAATGAAAAACTATATTTGAGTATAGAAAGTAAATGTGACACGACAATGACAACTTTATTTTTAACCATAGGGAGCATAATCTCCCTAACACCAATAGTCTCTCATAAATCATTATCAATAAGAAAATGAAAAGATCTTATATGGTTAAGAATAAAAATAAAAATATTTAAAATTTCTAAAATCAAGATCTCTCATTAAAAAAGAAAAAAAGATGTGTCAATTAATTGCTAGGTTTTTATTTTTCAGGGGTTCAACACTATATATAGAAGTTTGAGATACAAACAAAAAAGACAAATAGATAGAAAGAGAAGTCTAGCCAAAAAAGAAAAAAAAAAGGCAAAGACAAAAAAAGTGTATGAAAAAATAAAATAAAAAAACCCTATTCATCTTCTTCCTTCTCTCTCTAAGTCAAAACCTAGCCGCCCTTTTCTTTTATCTCCTTCCAGACCCAAAGGAAAACATCGACAACTAGCCCACTCTTTATCATTCCAAACTTGACAATAACAAGTCCACCAAAACACATGCACAACCTCCAACTCTCTCACCTAATTTCCACAACAACTATCATGCACCATCATGATAACACATTTTAAATTGAACAACCCTACTGTCCTGATTGACCATGACCTCTCTTTGGCCAAACGTAGTCACCCACAACCACCTTTTTTTCTGCTGAAATTGGCCTCGATATCCACCCAATAAAACAACCCGAAAACATAACATTTTCTCACCAAACTAGTCAAAAATCAACATTAATCAACCTTAAAATCACCTTAATCATAGCCCGAACATACCCAGAAGTAATAACAACTAAATAAGCCCAAAATCACACCCATTCCTGGTATTTTTTTATAGAATAGATTCAACTTGTAGGATACACACGTGCCATCACTGTCCAACATATTCTCCACACTCGTGCATGTAAGCCATATGTCGCCATTGCTTGGTTTGATTTTAGTAACTTCCGATCGATTTTAACAGCTTCTAAGGTTGTTTTTGAACCTTAACACATAGATTTTTTTTCATAAATTGTAATATTATTGATTTTTTTTATTTTTCCAAATAATTTGTAATATTTTTAATCTTTATTTATCTTTTGAATGATTTATAATATTATAATTGTTACATATATTGGTGAATAAATAAAGTGTTGTGAGTACGCATCATTGCGTGACAACCTCAAAGATATGAAGCTGTCAAGGAATTAATATTCTTTGAGGATGGAAAATAAGATTGAGAGGATTGAGTTCAAATTTAATTTATCCAAACTATAATGATTGTTTTGGGGGTTGAAATCGTAAGGGTGAATAAGTGTTTGTTCACCGTAATGCTTGTCTTGTAATAAATGTTTCTAATGTGTTTTATACATTAAATTTTATTTTGTGTTTATTTTCATGTTTTGTTTTGTATTCAGTATCTTTTATCTTTTATTCAAGAACATGATCTAAGACTAGATGCCTCGTTATACATTAAAGCTCCTTTTTTATCGAGCCATTTAAATATTTTTACGTTCTTAAGGAGGCTTTTATGAACAATTTAGTAACGTAGTTAATTAAACCGGTCGATCTTTTTCGAGAAGAAGCAAATATACGTGTTGGCGTCGAATAATTACATTAAGATTGAGAGCATTCATTACGTTTGTTTCAGAATGTATTTAGCTTGCAAAAGTACTGGAGCCCAGCCAAATAAACTCATTAATTAATTATTCAATAAACAATCTTTCGTAGTTTATTCGGCTTTTTAACTCTTTTTTTGCGGTGTTTTCAGGAAAGGAAGATCAATCTAAGCTAATAAAATTTCACAAACATTTGTATTCTGATAAATTGAACGAACATTTCAAATTTGTATATGCTTCAAAAGCATACCAACTTTTCTCATCTACTCTCGACATTTTGTTCAAGAGTTGGGTCGATAGCAACATTCATCCTACAAATAACTGTGCAGTAAGCTATGCTTAATTCCACTTTTTCGCATCCATGCTCAAATAACATCCTATAAGTTGAGTTGGCAGGAATTAAATGATGCATGTAATGGATTTATGAGAGCACGTGTGGCCAAGTTGTACTTAGATGTCAAACCCACCGCATTCTAGGTGGTAGGGGAGCCGAGCGTCCTCCTTTTGAGCCATGAAATGAGAGAAATCCCGTGTGCAATAGCTGTGTGTGTGCAAGTTATTTCACTATCACATCTAGCTAGCTTCCCGTGGAGAGGACCCAGCATGCAACCTCCATTCAATAATGAGAGTTAAGAGCGACGGAGACTATACCTAAAGCTAAAAAAACCCTTCGAAATGGACCTGCCTTAACCAGCCAAAACCTTAAATCGGTCTCGCCTACCTCATGAAAGATCTAGATACGGTTGGCTTCATTTCAAATATGCAAGTTGTGATAGGGCGTGCTGGAAATGATGTAGAATGAACTAAAATTTGTGCGAGAACTGAAAAAAACGCTTGAGTTTTGTATTATTCTCATAGGGCCCAAGTTACGTACGTTGACACTGGAAATTGTATGATCTAAGCTGACATAACGACAGCGATAAGAACCAGGGAGTTGTCTGGCCTCCAATTCATAAGTAGGGTGCGGCCATATGTCGGGGAAAAGGCACAATCATACCCAGCATGAGGCTTGTTGGAAGGGGGACAAACAATCCCCCATTATTAAATGCTTGGACACATCAATTATAGCTCATTTACCCAATGAAGATTAAGCGAGGAAATTATGTTAGAAATCGTATTATAATAGCGTAATACTCCTAACTAAGATCTCTATACTTTTTTTTTTTTTTATTCCCATGTTTTTGCTTCATCTGGGACAGTACTGAGAACTTTTGGCCATCTTTAGGTTTCATTGCGATTTGAAATTGAGAAGCAAATATATTTCTCTCTTCTTTTACCAGACAGTATTTCTTATTAAAACATGCATGGTCAAGAACAGCTTTTACACGAGGATAACTTCTTCTTCTTCTTCTTCTTCTTTTTTTTGACAATTTATAGTAGGATAACCTCGACCAAACGCAAAAAAAAATTAAAGATAATGTTGTCACAAGGCTGATTGGTCAAAGGCAGCTTTTATGAAGCCCACGTGTACCCTCCTAATCTTAAACCCCACCTCCACCATACATGTGTGATTCTTTTCAACGGACCGGACCGGGCCAGGCGACACATCTCTCTCTCTCTCTCTCTCGCCCCCCAACCCCCAACCTCCACCCACGCCCCACCCACCCACCCCCAATCTGTATACATGTGACGGGCCGTTTTGAAATTTATTCAAATAAAGACACAAGGCCCTTCAACTCAGTTAAAAAGTCCACATTGTGGAAGGAAGCGTTTGAGTTTGAGAATGTTGCTGGCTGCTTTAATTTTTAAATTGTTTTTATAATTTAAGATTATTTTAATGTTAAAAATAAATTTTTAAAAAAATATAAAAATATCATTTAGATATATTTTTAAGTAAAAATATTTTAAAAATTAACCACTACTATAATACTAAACATGTACCTAGCAGGCATGCAACCAAAATTAGTTAGCGGTGTTAAATTTTTTTTATTATGATTATATTTGTTCTTTAAATTTATACAATTTTAAAAAAATATTTAAAATTATTTTATAAGTGTGATATAATTGTTTACCTATACCTAACATCATGTTGTTTTGTTAGTCCATTGATCCTGGCGGCCACACTATTTAAGTTTAGCAACAACGTAATCAGAAAACAATTAACTTGTGCTTAGTATAACGGTCAAAGAGAATGATTAGTTAAAATGAAAAATGCATGAGCTATAATCTAATGCTATCAATTAATTATGAA
>Ga0325411_1002584_pt1 | contig 20522 bp, 12 predicted proteins | sample PopdelMetagenome_13_FD_206181 | JGI IMG/M metagenome (GOLD analysis project Ga0325411, IMG submission 206181) | Populus deltoides microbial communities from Bellville, Georgia, United States - Xylem-PdIQD-R4 | ecosystem: Host-associated > Plants > Phyllosphere > Stem > Wood/Secondary xylem...
TTTTTTTTTTTTTTTTGTGCTTCCTTGCAAAATATGTGCCATGCTTTTGTCCATACTTTGAACCTAACCACTTTGGCCCTACGAAATTGTGTTATAACATAAGAAATTATCAAGGAAATAAATGCGCGCCTCATATTTGTTCATCATATCAAGGAACTTGATGTGTAAATCAAGGTAAAGCCTAAAGGTGATAATAAAACCACTCGGATCAAGAACAAAATGGTGGAAAACAGAGACCGGAATTAGCAACAAAGTCCACCTATCATTCTTAACTCAAGCGATATTTAAACTTATAATAAGTAATACAAGACGTCAAACGAGCCCACGCTGCTACCTGCCAAAACGCCTGAGGAACTGCAAGAAAAAAAAAATGGACATCAGAACCATGGTAAGTGACCACAACACAACATCACGTTAATGAAACTAAAGCAACTAATTAAATCACGGCATAAAACTAAAAAGTGGACTCGCTATACGGGGGATTAAAATACACACGTTTCTTATGTTATCTGAGCATTGTTAGCAATGGAATAAAACGAATCCAAAAGAATAACATAAGCTGAGCTCTATCAGTATCGCACACATGACAACAGTATCCTGAAACCACGTCCATTTATAAAAAGAATGAAATTAATATACTACTAGAAAGGTATGATTAAACAGTACAAGTTTGACAAGACTCGGGTGACCAACAGAAAGGCAGGAAAAAACCAGAGTCCCTTGATCATCTTATATTATGTATATGCAAGTAAAATGCTTACACTCCAATACACCTGCAACGCAACATTGTACAACCATGAATTAAGATTGTGTACAGTACCAATTCAATAGAACAGAAGCACATTTTGACAGTTTTGGTGGATAATGAAGCACTGGTGTGTTTAGGATACCATTTAACCCACCCCATTCACTTCCCAAAGGAACGCATTTGCAATGAAGAATCATTAGAGCATTACAATCCATCTCCAAAAGCCAATAGATTCATTATGAGAAAATCATATTTCAAGTTGATAGCCGTATCCAATCTTCAAAATCATTCCCCACAAAACAACCAAAAGCAGACCAAGTGTTATTAGGTACATTACCATCAAACTTTTAAGTTGGACACTGACCATAAGAAGAAAATTCAAATGAAGAAACAAAGCATTAGTCATAAAAAACATGGATAAACAAAGCACTCAAATTCATGCAAAGCTAAACTAGAACCACTCATCTAGATTAACACGTACAAAGAGAGTCATAATGATGATATAAAGTTATCTGTACCTCAAATGTTGCTCGGATACATGAAAACTCTAACACGAGTTCCCTGCAAATGAAACACAAATTTAATACACAAAAAGCCAAATACCCAGAAACTATGACATACCAATCACAACAGCTATTTTAAAAAACAATACCATGGACTTTGGAGGCAGGTTGGACTTGAACTTAGCTCTGACAACACCGCTGTTTCCATGAGGCCTTGTGACCTTGCCCCAAATGCAGCGATAATGGGATCCTTGCTTCTTCACCTTGGCCTTGTAGATGTATGCCATGCGCTTACCAGCATACCATGCAACTTCTTCCTTGGTGTTGACTCCCTCAATCTGGATCAGTGATGTGTTGGGATATTGGTTGGACTTCGACCTAACCACCAAAACAATATTTTAATCTCCAGTCTATCCACACAACAAAAACAAAATCCTAATTCCATTTCTGACAAACTATATTCAATTTCTGAAACTTGAATGAAAGAATTCCAATGAATCCATCCTATTATTTACTGCACTTTGTCAATTCAACTTGCTGCAAATATAGTTATAGTTAAAACCACAAATCTTGAACTGATAAAACATGTTTTATTTTGCTTATCTTTCAAAAGAAGATCAAAGCATTCTCTATAAACTAGAAAATGCCAGCACTTACTTGACATCAAACCTGATGCCAATATTTCATTTAAGACAGCAAAATCAAACATAATAGCTTCTAAAAAACCAATCCCATAACCTGAATGCCCTTAACTTTCTTTTCTTATTCAGATTTCTCCGTAACCAAACAGAGTGAATAAAATACAAATCAAGAAAACACACATAATAAATTCCCAGAATATAAAAGCTAAGCTATAGTTATTACCTCTTGTAACCCAAGATTGTGCCTCTGACATAAAGCCTAAAGAAGAAGAAAATATAGAGTGTTAAAAAAAATGCAATTGTTTATTAGCTTAAATAACAAATTATTAACTGAAAATTAAAATTTTGATTCTTTTCTTATTAAAACATTAGAGAAAGTATCGCAAACCTGACTCGCTCTCCTTGGCGTCCCTTCACCATTTTCCAACTCCGAGTCTATGCGTTCTCTCTCTCGCTAAAAGTGGCTTACACTGTGAAGCTGTTGGGAAGTGGAAACGTAAAACCCTAATAGCTGCTGTTTCTATAAAGCTGTGGTTGGGCCTTTAGAGTTTTGATCGTACATTAATTCAAGAAATAATCTTATTGGGCTTATGATGTCATTTTTCCAGTGGGCTAATATTATTTTTTTTCCATGGCCCTTCGTAAGAAACAAAAATCATTTGTAATGGGGCATTTGGAGTCAGTGTTATTTTTTAAATTATTTTTTATTTAAAAATATATTAAATTAATATTTTTTTATTATTTAAAATATATTTTTGATATAGTATATCAAAATAATTTGAAAATGTTAAGAAAATTAATTTGAAACAAAATAAAATTAAAACAAAAATTAATCTTATCGAGGCTTGATGTGCCCCAAATTCTCTTAAAAGAGAAGGATACCTCTGGGAAAGCGGCCACGGATAATGTTTTGTTTTGTAGTGCCCCTTTTTTTTAAGTGGGGACGGTGTCTTTTTCTCTATTTTTTTTCCTTTATTTTTTTTCGGGGGATGATTTTCTAATTATACGTTCAGTAGTACTTTGTTTTGGTTTGGTTGTGATGATACATATAAACGGAGATGGTTAAAATTTAATTTTTTTAATTTTAAACTATTTTAATATGCTAATATTAAAAATAAAATTAAAAAATATTATTTAATACATTTTAAAGTAAAAAATATTTTAAAATGCAACTACTAATAAACTTCCAAATACCCCCTAAATTTATAAATTTATTGATCAACTTGCTTAGTAGCCTTCCTATTTCATCATTGGATTTTAAGAAAAGCATAGGACACTGACAAAAAAATTACAATTCCAAAAGTGGATGAAATTAGAGATTAGAGATTGAGTGTTTGTGTATATTTCTACATCAAATGTTAGTAAATAATAGATAATACAGCTGGTTTTGATTTCAGAAGGTCTTCTGCTACTATAGACATTGTGTTTTGCAACAATTACACCAGACACGCAGACAGTGGGCTCCCCTTCTTGGCAGGATGAACCACGTTCTGATAGCAGGGTCACAACAGGGCAAGTCCTCAAACAACAAGGGGTGAAGTCAATGAATCTCAGCCACCCACTGTCCTAATCACTGCAAAATCAAAACAATCCTTCCTCCTTGGAAATCCAGCCTTTCTTAGCCATCTTTCTCCAGTGTCTCTAAGTGGCTAAGGAGACATCGGGTTGATCTGATCCTTTACAGCTACCTCCAGAAATCACTGCTAGCTTTTAGATTACATTTATTCAAGGAAGCAAAAGGCGCTTGTCACATGTCAAGATCCTGTAACTTGCATGAGGACCCTCAGATGTGTCACGCACAGTTGCTTCCCAACCCATGACTTTAGCTATCTGTTGAAGTTCATCCATGACATCAAGAGTGTCACGAATGTATGCTCGACCACCAGGTCTGAGTATGCGATCCATCTCAAGCATGATTGTAGACATATTACATCTGAGTCAAAGAAACAAACCACGTAAAAAAGAGAAGGAGAAGGAAAAACCTCCTGCTTAAACTCAATTATAAGATCTTGGGCAGGTCACGAATTGAGCAAAGAATAAGGCATACCTTTTCCTTTCAACAGAAAAGAGGCCAGCTGCATGCAGTAAATCATAGGTTCTTGGGTACGTATCAAATGGTTCACACCTGATAAATGAAACATCATGAGAAACAGAAGCTTGTTCGACTAAGTTCAAGAATTATAAATTGTGAACAAACTTTTAAACAAAATCAATTCAACATTGCATGCATTTCTTATCAGTGAAGGGGGAAAATCCAATAGGAAAGGAGGAACGGTCAAAGGCATGCATCATTATTTTCAGATGTTAATATTTATGAAAACAATCAAGAAATGGTTTCCAAAATGAGGATCCAATAAACTATATGCATCAGCTACTCTGACAGTTTAGAACAGTACCAATCGTGCATAACTCCTAGGAGTCCACGGTCATATAAAACGGGCAAGGTGTTGGACCCGCTTACTGGAACCACGTTCAAAACCCAGCAATCAAATCCTTGCTCAATCAATGCAGCCGCAAATCTAACGAAATCAACAATCAAAGCATACATATGACAAATTAAAATAACCTTTTGTAATGGAACAGTGTAAGATGAGATGAATAGTAGATGGGATACCCTCCAAAGCCAGCTTTCATGTCCATTACATTTCTTAGTTTAAACTTCTTCCAATGCCAAGCACGGACATAGCCAGCTATTGTTTCAGACCAAAACTTATTTTCTGCCTTTAATAGCTCTTTTCTGGCTATGAATGACTCGTATTGTATGCTCTGGAGTCTATCAGGTGGAGTGTGCAAGCGTGCAGGCCACATGGAAACATTTGCTCCGTATCCATTCTCTGGAAGTCGACTAATACATGCCTTCAGATCAACATACCTAACAACATCATACAATGAAAGCTATAAGAGAGGATAAATAGATAGCTCAGAAGAATAAGCAAATTAACTTTTTACGCACAAACAATTGTATAAAATTCTTCATCAATTTTTTAACAGCAGCTACCCTAACCGATGGGCCCAAGGGGCTCAGCTGCTCGGCTAACAGTTCTAAATATGTATCCTCTGTCAAGAAAAATTAACAGTTCTAAACATGTTCTCTCTGGTTTTTCCTAAAGATATATTCCCCCAAACCACAGAAAGAAAACAAAAAACTTTTACAGCTGTAATTTGCATCAAGCAAATTACATCTATCAACAACAACCAAACTAGATGCAAGTCTGCCATCATGGTAAGAGACAACCAGAAGGTACAGGCAACCATCCAGGTTAGAAATCAGTTAAGGCTGAATTATTTCATTCAGAAAGAAGAAATGAAGGCAGCAACCAGGAATAAATGAAACCTCTCCTTCACTAGCATTTGTATGAGTTTCATTCAGACAAACTCATCTAATTCAAGAAAATGTTTCCTTCACTAGTGACACAGGATAAATTAGGCTTGTGACCAAAAAAGGATTCACAATGAGGTAGGCAGGAAAAATTGAAATTAGGAAGAATGAGATTTTTACTGTAGCAAGAAAAAAATACATATTGAGGTGCTCCGTATTACATAGAAGAGTAATGTTAGGTATGCTAACATGTCCTTGCAAAGTATGGCACTAATAGATGTGGCATCTATAACATAAGAAAGTTCTAAAATTATGAAGACCTCGATCCACAATTTAATGTAGTTTCTTCCATTTTTGGAGTAGCTATTGCAGATAGACACATTATTAGGAAACTAAGTATTGTTATTGGTAGCATTATTCTACACAGAATTGGTGCTTCTTTAATAGGCATCAAAAGTACTAGCAGTTTTAAACTACATAAGAAATAGAAAAGCCAAAAAGGAAAAGGAAAACCATAAATAATAGGAAATCCTAATTGATGTTTACTTTCTTGAGTATACTAAGATTTATAACTAGCAGTAATATTCTCAAGTACGACAGTTCCTAAAAAGATTAGGGTTACAATAAACTAAAGTGTACAGAATCAGTGACAAACTAAACTTGTCTTTCATTGACTGCATGAACTAACATTTGTTTATGAGATCATTCGGACAAACTCATCGTTTCACTAAGAAAAATTTTACAGGGAAACCAGTTTCTTCGTTGAATGAATTAGGTTTGTCACTATGACAGATATGGAAAATAAAAATAAGAAAGTGAGCAACATGCCTGATAATCTTACCTCGTTTTCTTTCAAAGAGCTGCATCACCTTTTTTTTAAATGGCACTAAATCACCTCCATTCTTCCTTTTAGTGTAATCAATCGAAAAATTCAAGAGTAATGGGACAGGAAATGAAAGCTCTAGTTTCTAAAAGGGATGTGTCATTTACACTGCTAAAAAAGCCTCCTGTACTCCTAAATCTTTTAATCACCTAAATGGCAAAATAGTCACTACAATAAAACACTATATCTAGTTCACATGATAAAGTGAAGAGATAGTTATACTATCTAAGCCACATAATGAGAATTTGAAACTTCTTCGGACAGTGAACAGCACGTCCCTAGTAAAAGAGTTGGAGAATTTTAACCCAAAAAATCAATGTGGAAGAGCTTCAACAGAAAGTCATTGCTGCATCTTTTCCAACTTAATATTTAATTAAATCCTCCACATTATTAACAAATTCATCATTTGAAAAGAGAGAATTGCAGGAGATCTTTCATGAAAGAGATCACCAGGGTTTTTTAGTTTGAACAAAGCAATGTGAAAAGTATAAAGATGATAACCACTTGCAAGTGATTTCTCAGTAGAAACTTGCTTGAAATGATCAAAAAAGAGTTGACATGAGGTTAAGCATTGCTGTTAAAACAATAACGAAAACTCACTCTTCCAGGGCTAAGGGGAAGTAGAAGAGTAGGAGTAAGATACAAGTACATATGGCACCTTTCCAAAAGAATTCTTCCCAAGTAAGGGTAACCAAGGAAATTAAAATATCCAAGACCACAGCCAATTGCATTCCAAATGAGAGTTGCGAGTTTTGTTTTTCTACTCTTCCATTAATTTTTTAATCCAGTAAATGTTTCTTCCTCTCCAATTTCTGTTTTTATACTACCATGGCAGCAAAGGTCAGATTATCTCAGGCTATCTACCTGTATAACAACAGTTTTTCCAGCCAAGCTAAAAAAGGCTATTCTATATGCCATGAAAACCATAAAAGCAGTTCTAGGTGAAACAAGTTTACCAAACATTATCAGGGTCATCATCTGAATCACACAAGTGAGGTTTTGCTCCAGTGTCACGGCTTAGATAGCAGCTGTTGTTTAAGGGTTTTTGCCATATTGCAATATATCCCTCCTTCTTAACAAGCTCCCAGCAAAGACGAGTAGTAAGATTAAGCATCTCTGAAAATATAGAAAGACATAACGTAGTTAAATACAGTAATATAACAACCTATCAATGGCATGAGGGCACAACATATCTAATAAACTGGTTCAACCAATTTGTAGTCAAACATCATCACACCATTCTTTAGTAATTATATGTGTTAATTACTAATGTAGTTTCAACCCTCCCACGACAAATATTTCTGTCTGAGGTTGATATGCTGTTTTTTTGGATTGGACAATGTTCATTATTCAAAAAAACTAGCCTGTCACATAAAGAAATCAAAAATTCAATTAATTCAGTACATTTAGATTACAGACACTGAACAGGAGGAGAAAACAAAACTCGTGTGGATTATCTGAAGGGAAACAAAAGAGGTCATCAAGAATGCAAAACCTTTGATTTTTTAACATGCAATTTCCAAGTGAGAAACTAAATAGATACCTTCCCACTGTTCCTCTAGGACTTGTTCATGCTTATAAACCGGTTGTGCTGCCCAAGCAAAGTATCCTCCTGCCCGAAGCATCCTATTGACCTCGAGGAGCAAAATTCCATCTTCATCATAATGTTTGAAAATAAAGAGACTATCAGAATCCCAGAACGAAGATGAAAAATGCAAATTTTTCAAAGGTACAAAACCTTAAAAGCATGAGATGTGCATTAGCAACACAAACTCATTAAGGAATACAATAATCTCACACAATATGTACACAATCGGGCTGGGGGGGGGGGGAATAAAACAGCAAGGGAATGGGAGAACTTCACATAGTCAGAGGAGTGTAGAGCAAGTGCATATAAAACTGCAGTTGATTTTAGAATTATGTTGGAAAGCTGTGGGTGGCATTTCAAACATGTAATACAATGCTTCTTCTCTTATTCTACAAGTTCATTGAAACAATTCTGTGACCAAAACTAGTCAAAACAGAAGCAACATACCATCCCGAGTCCAATTGATTCTGCATCTTGAACAATGTATCAATTCAAATGCTTGACTCGGATATGGAAGACGGTGAGTTGCAAATGCAGCCACCATTGCAGGTACACCACGCTCAAGAGCAAATTGAATTTGATTCTCGTGAACATCTTTGGGAGCAATAGACATAGTCATAACATCCCGTGATAGCAGATAGGCACCAAAACTTGCCACGCCACACCCAACATCTAGAACCACTCGAGTATGGCGACCAAATGCAATGTCTGGAACCATCTACAAATAGAGCAATATCATAAACAACAAATGGACAGGATATGAATATTATTTCCTTCCCAAAAATACGGATAAAAAAATTGGCATACCTCAGAAATCTGGTCCAAATATTTATCCGCCCCGTGTATGAACTGTGTACCACCGCCAGGAAACGTAAACTTGTCTTTCGCTTTAGAAATCCAGTTTTGGCCCCCTTTATCTTCAACTAATCGCGAATGAGGAACATTGCTATACCATACCTGTAGGGAAGTGGCATTTAATTAAGCCTCCGGTGAGAACAAAAATATATCAGTCCTGGCTATTGCGCATCAGGGTGTTTTCAAACAAAACCCCCCAGAACAGACTGACTGTCTTGAATCAGGAAATGCAGTAAAGTATATCACGTTAGAAATAGAACACAACTCCATATATTCCACAAAGCTCATCACAATATAAACAAAATTGCTTTCTACTGTAATAAATTTACTAAAAGAGTGGTGCAGCTACCCTAAATAACCACTTGTTTACTTGCGCTAAGTTCATAAAAAGAGCTAGTGCATGAACAGTCAGCAATCGCACTGTAAAAATTGGATAGGATCAAGAAATTTGATCAACAACTTCCCATGCTCTTTCATTTTGCTTCACTGTCTTGGCAAACACGAAAGAACGATCCCTCAATCTGTACACAGTTAATAACGAAAACTGGAGGACATCAAAACAAAAGGGAAAAAAAATACTTTTTTTTCTTTCCATTTTCTCTACGACAAAACAAACCCCAGTTCGATTCCAATACCTCATCACGGCTCCGCGGCCATGGAATTGGTGGCCGGTATCCTTTAGGAGGGGGAACCAAGCAATTCAGTTCGTCCCCCTTCTCCGGGCAATGCCTTTCGAATCTCTCCCCTTTCTCCGTCGATTTCAACCTCTTAATAGCATTCACATTATCCAAACACGGTATATACTCTCTCATACTCACTGGACACAACTCATATCTCTCGGCCCTAAACCTAGAATCCTTACTTGCACTCTCAATTTCACTCCCGTTCCCCCAATTCTCCACGATGTCCGGATCAAACTCCCCAGCTTCAAAATCATCACTCATTTTTCCATCAGAATCAATGATCCCAAACGTCCGATTGGGATCGGGTAGTGGAGATTCATCGGGAGGTGGAGAAATGGTTGTGGCTTGATCTGTAAGGGGTTGATCAGATTGGTTTAGGGAAACTAGAGGGGTAATGTTGAACGACCTGTCGTTGTTAGGAGAGATGGAAATGGAGTTTTGTGGTGTGGAGAAGAAGAGGAGCTGCTGGTAGCCACCGTTGGACCAGTGTTTGCCAAGGTAGAAAAATGTGATTGAGATTAAAGTGAAGGCTGTGATTTTGAGGATTAGCGGGGTTTTAATGAGATCTGTATTGGTGAGTGGTTTCATGATTAATTGATGTGTTGGCGGCGGCGGCGGCGGTTTTTATAGGATCTGAGAATGCGAGCGAGCTGAGCCCGCACTGGTGCGAGAGTGAGCTAGCGAGAATAGGTCGGTGATCTAGTGACGGGTTGTGAATACGATGAGGTGAAAGGAAGAAGAGTGAGCTTATTGAAAGTGATTGCGTACTGTTGTTATTTTTTAATTTTTTTTCTATTTCTATGTGAGAGAAAATAAATTGTAAGAAAATATATAAGATTCAAATTAATTTGGAAATAAATCGTTTTTGAAACAAAACGCTACTGTATTGAGAATATTTGACATGGGATTGTTAAATAATTTTAAATTTAATTAATCAATTTTGTTGGACAATGGAGATTAGGTTATGATAAGAAAATTCCCCACGCTACGTTTTCATGAGACAACAAATATTATATATATATATAATATTTAGATAAAAAATTCTTTTATAATATTATTAAACTTTATTTATTAGGTCAAATCTAAAATCTCTCAACTATATTTATTAGTTAGCTCAAAATTTAAATTAAATTATATAAAAGCTATTTTGATATAACCCACATAACTTGATGGGTTACAAAAAAAAATTGAATAATATAGTTTGACTTTAAAAATATTGTTAAGATGACATTATTTTTAAAAAAATAAGACAATAATAATTGAATTAACCTAAAATAATCTGTTAAATCCGTGAATTATGTCATGAATTCCAATGATTTTATTTACTTTATTTTTTAAAATTATTTTTATTTAATTACATGATAAAAAATAAACAATTACAAAACCGAACATCAACTTAATACCATGTGTTTATCTGGGACCATAATAATCACATTCAAATTAAATAAAAAAAATCACAAGGTCTACTTCTCGGTGATCATTTTTTAAAAAGAATATTTTTATTTAATAATATAATAAACAAATAGATGTTAAAAAAACCAAGCATTTGGACACTGTTTGGGAACGCGATTTGCATCGCGTTCCCAGAAAATTCAATTTTTTTTGCTAAAATTTATTTTTTTTTGAATTGTTTTGATACGCCGATCTCAAAAATAATTTTTAAAAAATAAAAAAAAATATCATTTTGATGTATTTCGGTATGAAAAACACTTTGAAAAACAACATCAACCACACTCCCAGACAGGCTCTTGGTACATTTTTTTAACTCATGATGTTTATATAAAAAAATTCAAAATAAATTATAAAGTTTAAATTATAATAATTTTTTTTATAATTATTATTTATTTAACAAAATAATAGGCTATTTTTTTATCAGTATGATACAAAAAAAATGAATATCAAGAAAATAAATACAAACTTAATATTAAGATATTTTTTCAGTATCATAATAGCTCTATATCAAAAAAAAAAAAATAATAACAAAGTTCAGTCATTAGCAAACCTAGTATCAAGATATGAAAAATATCACAAAGAAAAAAAACCAAAAATAAAAAGAAAAGAAAAATGAAGAAGAAAAACATGTCACTATTATAGGAAATATCAACACGCAAAGAGGATAGCATTAATTGTCCTTCATTGACTGTTTGTTGTTAATGATAGAGGTGATTAATTTTTGTTTGGTTTGGTTTTTATTAAAAAAATAATTATATTAATAATTTTTTTAGAATAAAAACCGGTTTAAATTGGTTTGACTTGATTTTTTAGTTTGGTTTTGTTTTTTTGGTTTGGATCGGTTTTTCCGGTTTGATTTTTTCAGTTTCAGGCTTATAAAATCAAAATTAAACCGAATCGGATGATTTTTTTAAAATTGTTAACGATTAAATTGGTTTTTTTCATAATTCAGCTTTTTCAAATTTTTTTCTAATTTTCTTGATTTAATTTTTTAATTTTCTTTGCTCACTTCTAATTAACCGCTAATATTCTGCCTGTACAAGTGCATGAAAGCGTGCAAGGGAAGGACTGCTTTTAATTATATATTTATTTAGAAAACGAGGAAATTAACGTCTTACAATTTAAATGTATATAGGATTTATATACAAAGAAAGCTATAAAAAAAAATACAAGGACAACACATCAATTTGGATATAAATGATAACTTAAAGCAACTAAAAATGGATTTAGTTTCAACGAGATGTTTTTATGGCGTGTAAGGAGTATCTAATGACATTTGATTACTTATATAGGAGCAGCAGATCTAGGCCGCTGGGGCGATGATCCACACACAAGAAAAGGCCGAGAAAGGAAAAAGGCCCCACGGCCACGGCCCAACGTCGAAAAGGAATTTATAAATTCCTTTTCAACAAATTTTTTGAGAGTTGAAACTTTGACCCTGCCCCACCCCACCCCAGCCGACCCGCACGAAAAAAAAAAAAACCCGACCACAAATTCAAACTCGCCACGTCTCTCTCTCTATATAAATTCCAATCTTCAACAGCAGATCCTACATTTCCACCTTTTTCTATTTTCACTCCCTCTCATTAACAGACCTCCATCGATCGGGCAATCACCTGCTCTTCGGCTAAATTCACCGTTCACCTCTCTCAATTCCCTTCAATTGATTTCCCCTATCACTCTTCAACACCCCCCCTCGTTTCCTTCTCTTCAAATCCTAAAAAAAAAACAATAACCTAATTTCACCATCATTTAATTCTAGGGTTTGCCCTAACCTTCAACAAACAGCACAGTTTGTTGAATATCCTACAATTCCACCCTTTAAAGTCCGTATTTTGCTATCAATTGATTCAATTCGCCTGAATTCACGGCTAAAAAGCGTAACTGTATCCATGGTTGCTCTATTTCGATGAAATCATGGACGATATCAAGGGAGATGTAGATAAGGAGTCGTGTTCGAAGTCAATAAACGAGACGGTGAATGGGTCTCACCAGTTTACGATAAAAGGGTATTCATTAGCGAAAGGAATGGGAGCTGGGAGATGCATACCGAGTGATGTTTTCAACGTGGGTGGTTATGATTGGGCGATTTATTTTTACCCAGATGGGAAAAACCCTGAGGATAGCTCGATGTATGTGTCGGTTTTTATTGCGTTAGCGAGCGAAGGAACGGATGTTAGGGCTTTGTTCGAGTTGACGCTGGTGGATCAGAGTGGGAAAGGGAAGCATAAAGTACATAGTCATTTCGATCGTGCGTTGGAGAGTGGACCTTACTCCTTGAAGTACAGAGGCAGCATGTGGTAGTGTTTTCCTTTTTCTAATTTTGTTCGGTTCTGTTTCCTTTGTTTAGGTTGGTTAATCTTGGTTTTTTTTTTATGTTTTATATATATGATTTAAGTATTACTGGATTTTGATTAATGTACCTGTAGTTTGCGGGTTAAAAGATGGGATTTTGGACTTTTGGCTCGTGAGTTAATGATGTGAAGATAATAATAAAAAATTATGCCTGTAGATATGAGCTTGTTTTAGGTAGTGCGAATAAGATACTCCCCAAGTTTGATGGATGGTAGATGAAAGTTTGGATCTTATGCTTACATAGTTGATCTAATCAGTAATTTTGTTTCTATCAGATACCGCTATGTGTTTGAACGTGGTGCCAGTGTAGGAATGTGGGATGCTAGTCGTAGCATGTTGTGTACTATGATATTGTGTGTTAGTAAATGACTGCTGCTTTTGCAAAATGACAGCTCTGCTTACTGAAAAATAGCATGCAATAGTGCTGCTGCTACTGTTGTGGCCGAGGTTAGAATTATGAAAGATCTGATGTCCAATTACATATGGTATTGATCTTTTTGTCCTTCAAACAGGTGGCATATGATTCCTCCTCTCAAAAGCAAAATCGAATTATGAAAGATTTTGTTGCGGCTGATAGCAGTCAGAGTCAAGATAGAATATATTGTTAATTTCCTTGTAGCTCTTTGTTGTTCTCCTTGACAGATTCCAATTAATCTATAATAACATGCACTGGAAATTAAGATCCCAAGTTCTATGAAAAAAGAACCTATATCTCCCTACCTAGAAGGTTTACACATGGACAGACGAAGAATAATACAGTACTGTAACTGAAAACATCCAGAAGTGCTACCTTACAAATTCGCATACCTCTCCCTATTAAGCTAAATGCCAAGATTCCCACTTTCACATGCAGATGCCTATAGCTTTGAAACTTTAACCTGCAAGTGGTTTGGAATTTTACGTTGGGCATTGCAATTGTACATTGTTTTGTGAGCAGATGAGTTTTGCGCCTTCAATGTATTGCATTCCTCAAACCTGCATATTGATCCATGCCTGTGACACTGGGATTGAGGAGATATCCACGTGGTGTTACTCTGTGTTGGTTTCTTGTAATTTCAGTAGTTTTGGAGGTTAATTAGAATTATTTTCATTATGTTTTTATAAAATTTGATTGCTTGCTTTTAGTGTGCCTGTAAATGTCATATAGAAGTTTAATCAGTGCACTCTCATCTCTTCTTTGTCCTTTTCTTTTGGGAGTCGGGCGGTATTGGGCTGGGAGTGCACCAAACAACTTCTCAATATTTTCACTCATGACACTTTGTTTGCATTTCAGGGGTTACAAACGTTTCTTCCGAAGGACAACCTTGGAAACTTCTGATTATCTGAAGGATGACTGCCTTATCATGAACTGCACTGTTGGAGTTGTCAGAACTCGTCTTGAAGGACCAAAACAGTACTCCATTTCAGTTCCACCTTCAGACATGGGTTGGGGTTTTAAAGAACTACTGGAGTCTGAATCTGGTTGTGACATAGATTTCCAGGTTGGTGATGAAACATTTAGAGCTCATAAGCTGATCCTTGCGGCTCGTTCACCTGTTTTCAGAGCTCAATTTTTTGGACTTGTCGGGGATCCTAACATGGATAAAGTAGTAGTGAAGGATGTTGATCCTTTGATATTCAAGGTAAGGATCCTGTCCTAATCCCTATCTATCACCATTTGAAGAAAGAGAATAGGATGCATTTTTATGTGTCTAAAGAAAAGGATGACTCTCTTTTTTTCCTGTTAAATTCACCATATCGAAATATTGCATTCTAGAGCTTTGTTATTATTCCCCAACTTTGAATTTATTCTTTATGCAAGTTTCTTGAACACTGTTATGGTCACTTGTTTAAAAGTAGCAGGTATGACTTGATTGGGCTCTTCTGTGTTTTCAGGCAATGCTTCTGTTTATATACACAGACAAACTTCCTGATGCACATGAAATAACTGGTTCGACATCAATGTGCACATCCACCAATATGGTGCAGCATCTGTTGGCTGTCTCTGACCTTTACAATTTAGATCGATTGAAATTGTTATGTGAAGCAAAGTTGTGTGAGGAACTCAGTGCTGAGAATGTGGCAACAACATTGGCATTGGCTGAGCAGCATCAGTGCATGCAACTGAAGGCCATCTGTTTGAAATTTGCAGCAAATCCAGCGAACTTGGGAGGTGCGTGTTGTTTGTAGGTTATGAGTGGTTCCAATTCAAATTGTATCAGTTTTATGGTTTCGCGTCTTATCTGGATAAAAATACAAAGATTTTCATTATCCAAAATTTTAAGATGCTTAGCACCCCAGGGATAGAGCACCTTGAAAGTTTTAAATGTTTGTGATGTTTGCTCCTTGAAATAGAAATATGTTTAGTTGCATCATGCTTAGATCTTAACAATGCAACTGCATCATTGCAATGCCTTTATGTGAAAAGTAACTTGTACATGATTTCTTTTTCCTCCTTTATGTCTAAACTCACCCAGGCATTCCATTTCTGAGAGCCTTGATGCAATTATTGGTGGATAATTTCTTTAGGGTGCATATGCTTGTGTATGTGTTTTCCTCTAGATGATATTTTTAGATGCTTTATTTTCTCTATTGATTGAAATACTAGTTGAATCCTGGAAGTTCCATAAATCATATATCATTTCATTATATAATGCAGAGCATGCTTGAGATAAAATAGCAGGGCTATCTGAGATTATAGGAGTTTTATCATTTGGCTGAACAGAGATTGGTCAATTTTTTTATTTTCTTTTTAGCATCAGGTGTACTAAAACTGTCCACATCAGCCATTTCTTTTCATTGAATTTTATGTTCTAAATGCCTTGGGAGATGCATTAGAGCATCATTGTTTTGGACAATTTTGTTTTTGCACGGTTGGGTGTGGGAAAATATGTAATTACTCAGTTTTCTGGTCTGGACATAATTGCTTGGCCAAAGTTTTGCCACAGTTGGGAGCGTATGTTCATGGCAGTTCTTGCTGTGTGACAAGAAAAAACAAGAAGAATGTATGACAAGAACATTATAAGTCGTTGGATTGATAGAATCCACTAATAACTTCCACGTTGATCATGTTGGATGGCTCACAGCTTTCCTTTTAATCTGAGTCATTGTCTTATGAAAGAGCACTTCCCAAACAGTATATACCATTCCAAAAAAGGAACCCTTTTGCTATTAATTTATTACATTCTTACTCGAGTGCATTTGCCCATAAAGCAGGAATGGAATCGATCATTTTAGCTTATTGGTTTCTCATTTGCACATTTCTATGTTTTGCTGAAAATTTTATCTTCATTGTTTCTTTTCTGCAGCGGTAATGCAGTCAGAAGGGTTCCGACACTTGGAGGAGAGCTGCCCTTCAATGTTATGTGAGTTGCTGAAGACACTTGCTTCTGGAGATGAGAACTCAAGTCTTCTGTCAGGTAGGAAGAGGAGTGGCAGCAGTTTACTTGGGGTGGATCTAGCGGATGGGGCTCCAGCAGAATCAGCAAATCCCAATGGCAGGCGTTTGAGGAGGCGGTTTTAGATGTAGATAGTTGCTTGCAAATTGTAATTCTGTCCTCCTCTATGGAATGTGATCTAGCGATAGTGTGACTGACATCGAAATTTCGTCCTGATTCCTGTATGGTGTATGATCAAAAGTGTTGGTAGTTGCAAGTTTTGCTAGAAAATGTTTGTTGGTTTTGTTTTTACAACGTGCTCTTTCTCTCTCTCTCTCCCCTTTAAGACAGATGACCAGATTATCGCCCTCCTGGAGCCCTTGAGCTTACCCCTTGTCTTGGATCTATTTTAAATTTTTAACTAGGAACTGGTCTCTTTCTTGCTGCCTAGCTTGGCTACTTCTGTAAAACCACACCATTTGTTCGTCCTTTATGCTGTCATGACTGCTGGAAAGCTTTCGATGGATGATAGTCAGTGAAAAAATGGGAAAGATAAAAGAAAAATAAAATAAAAAACCAACTGCCCATCGTGGCAGGCATCCAGTCCTTTGTTCTTTCTTCTCTTGGAGTAATTTACTCACAGTATATACTAAAAGGAAAACAGAAAAAATAAGTTTTGCTGGTATACTGTTTTTCTGGCATTAGCTACTTTTTAAAATTTATCATTTAATATATTTTTTAATTAATTATATTAAGTTTTATGATCCTAGAAAATGCATTTCGACATCTTCCTTTGCATTAACTTGAATTCTATTTGCAGCGAAGTTCGAGCACTCTGGCAAGTTAATTGGCATTTTCTATTTTATTTTCTTCTTGAACTTTCTACCCCTCGCCCATGGGTTAATTTCCTGCTACTCCGGATTTTCTTATTTCCAAAAAATAACATTTTTTTATTTATTTTTTTAGCCGGTCGGGGGGGCTCTAATCTATACAGCTAAAAGAAATATACAATTTTGGACTTTGGCAGCGAAGATAGAATCCCAGGGTGTTTCTTCGTTTTTGTCGCTGATTCTTTTTCCAGTCACACTCTCAAACTTTATTTCTTTGCATTTCATACTCGAAAAATATACTGTCAGTGTTTTTCCATGTCAGGCTCGTCTCGCTTTGCATGCTCTCATGAGTTTAAGAATATTTTAATATTAAATTAAAGATGATATTACAACATAGAATTGTAAGTTTTAGTTCAAAATAAAATAATTAAAAAAATAAGTACTGAAATTATCACAGACAAAGACAAGTTATCTCATTTACTTCTCCATTCAAGGGACATGAAGAAGTTTAATTTTGATTGTTTTAAGTTTTGAAATTTTAATCATAAACTTCAATTTAATTATATTTTAGCCCTGAATATTAAATGATACAAGACAAAATTAATATAAAAAAAAAATGAGAGAGAGTGTCCATTGACAATATTCTGACAATAAAAAAATGAATCTCAGTACTAATATATTTGTTTTTACCAGTAAAGCTCGAGGGAGTTGGTGTTCTCATTTAACCTTGTTGAATAAAGATAAGTCGTGGTCTAAAATGTATTTTTTTGTTTGTTTAATTTTTTAATTTTTAATTGATTAAATGATGTTTTGGGATTAGAAGTGAATTTATTAAAGTGTATAAGATGTTTTAAAGTAAAAACAAAATGAAATCTAGCCTTTTAGGGTTCGAAAACTTTATTTATTTATTTGTTATTCGGTGGTGACAGAAAATATTCTCCAGCTAATGACAGATGATTAACGATGGATAATATGTAGTTTGTTAAATAAAAACCAGAATAAACATCATGTCATCTATTCTTTTCAACAAATCACTAAATAAATAAAATAGGTGCACAGCCCGTCCTTTTGAGTCCAAGAGCGTTCATGTTTTTTTTTTTTTGGTTTAATGTGGGTGTTTGTGCCAGCTTGTGCATATCTCGACTAATCTCACAGGTTTTAAAGTTAACGATTATGTAAGCCTCCAGTGGTCATTATATAAGCAACCACAAAGCTCGAACCTGAGATCATAAAAAAAATAAACCTCTTAATTTCAAACTCTTATCATTAGACCACTATCTAGAAGGTTGCCCATGCTTTTTCATCATTAGCTAGGTGCGCAAGCCTGCATTTTAGACTTGGAGCGCCAGGCCTCTTCTCGTTTTTTTTTTTACAATATTTTTATTAACTTTTTTATACTTAGCTATCATAATTAACCTATAAGATACAATAAAATAAGAACGATAATTAAGATAAGATATTTGTAATGCTGAATAATGCTCAAAACCACGGCAAGAGATGAATCTCCAGGCTTTTCATGATCAGGTCGTCAAAAAGAACCAATTGCAAATTCCCTCTTGTATGCCGAGTCACGTCTTACAGGTAATTAACCCGTGCTCAGCAAGGAGCCTGTCAGGCAGCCACGTCTTGCTGGTCTTTCCTGGCGTATCTTGGGCATGAAGTGGCATTTGGAAGAAGCTAGCACCGTCAACACAATTATTTTTCTTGCTGTATATCCGCTTAATTATTGTTTGTCTGTTTTCAAAATACTTTTAAAAAAATTTTAATTTTTTAATATTTTTAAATTAATATTTTTTTTAATGTTTTCACGTCGTTTTTAATGTACTAATATTAAAAATATTATTTTAATATAATTTCAAATAAAAAACACTTTAAAAAACAAAAAACAAGCAACCAAAATCACAAAAATGCCGTACCCAGAATTATCAATTTAATTTCACTATCTGGACTGTTTTTATTTTTATGTATCAGTTTTTGCAGAAGAGTTCATTTGTTGGACAGATCCCAGATTCCCAGTGGGTCTCCAGAACGTGCATGTGGTTTTCATTCTAACTTTGATGCATCGCCAAGTCATCAGTGATGTAAATAATGGGGTTTTTACTTTACGACTGGTGCGATTTAATATAAGAATAATTTTATTTTTTTTTTGTAAGATCGAGGAACGTCAAATGAACGGAAGTTGTTGATTTAAGGAGAAAGAGGAGTTCAATAAAAAAAAAATAAGTCAATTAAAATCAATAAGATGAAAAGCTTCCGCTGCAAATAAAATAATTAAAAAAAAACGTTAAAAAAAGTGTCAACAAAATCAATTCTTCAAAATTTAAGTAGCAAAGTGAGGTGTAAAATATAATTTTATATTATTTTTCAATATATTTTTTAAGTAATTTTTTTTAAAATTTAAAAATTTTTAGACTTACACTATTTTATAATTAATTTTAATAAAATAAATGAAGATGGTGAAATTCAAACTCGTGGCCGTTTGATTATTAAGGTTTTGATACATTATCAAAAAATCAATTCAATTTAAAAACTTAAGCCGACATGTGAGATTTTAAAATATGATTTATATCATCCTCTGACACACTTCTTCAGGTGAGAGCCTTTGAATTTAAAATTTATACCAACTCGTAACATCTTATATTTAATTTTTATCAAATAAATGAGGATGATAAGACTCAAACTAGTGATCACTTGTTTATCAGGGCTCTGGTATCATGTCAAAAAATTAATTGAACTTAAAATTTTAAATTATTATATGAGATTTTAAGATATGATTTATATTATTATCTATTATACCTAAAATCCAAGGATAATGCTTGCTTTTCTAGAATGATTTTTAGAAATAATATTTTTTTTAATTTTTTAATACCAATTTATCAAAATGATGGTAAAATATAAAAAAAAAAATCATTTTTTTTTAAATACCATTGAAATACAATTCCAAATGCCTCTAAATCTTGACCACTCAAGTCTTGCCCGACACGGAGCTGATCTATTCTCATCTTATCCCGACACGGAGCAGATCAATTCTCATGTTATCCCGACACGCAGCTGGTCTATTCTCATCTTACCACGTGTAGTGGGCGCTGGTCGTGGAGCTTGACTTGCATAATTTGCAGTCCCCGTCGATGCAACATTAAGCTTGCTAACGAATGAAAAACAGCACTGCTCTCTACTTCTCATCTGCAAATAATTTCTAACATGACTATGCTTGACTTGAAGCATGGAATCACTAGTTAAACATAAAATATAAAAATATGAAATTACGATTAATTAATATCTCTGAATAAAAATGATGTGCGTCTGTGT
>Ga0325411_1002585_pt1 | contig 20521 bp, 15 predicted proteins | sample PopdelMetagenome_13_FD_206181 | JGI IMG/M metagenome (GOLD analysis project Ga0325411, IMG submission 206181) | Populus deltoides microbial communities from Bellville, Georgia, United States - Xylem-PdIQD-R4 | ecosystem: Host-associated > Plants > Phyllosphere > Stem > Wood/Secondary xylem...
ATAAAAAATTAGTTCTGCCCATAACAAAGCAGCATGAATACCGAAACTAAAGTGTTTTAAATAAGGGGAGTCAGGGGACCATACTGGTAAGCCCTCAAAATAACTTCATACAGCACAGCAGTTTAAGTTTTGAACAAAAATTGGCATCACAAGCATTACTCTTCTATTTTATCTATCCATAAACATTATGCCTGGTTAATACTTGCATTCTTCAAAGCCTTCATCGCTCCGCTTTAGCTCAAAACTTTCTCCCTCCATTGCCATGTTTGGCAGAGACAAAAGAAAAAAGATTTACACTTCTTGGTTTCTAACACACACCCCATGCATTTTCTAGTATAATTTTTGTACACCTATAGTCTCATCAATCTCTCTTCTTTATAGATTACCATAGGTTACTTTCTCAAGATTGAACATGAAATCACCTAACCATCTAGAAGGTAATTCAATAATAAGTGTTTGGGACCAAAAAGTTTATTTCCTTTATAGTCTTATGATCGAGTCTTGTGGTTGCTAATATAATGACCACTGAAAGCTTACATGATTCTTAACTTCAGGACCCGTCGGATTAGTCGAGGTGTACGAAAACTGGTCCGGATAACCGCATTAATTAAAAAAAAGAAAGAGATTGAACATGAAAGCACCTTGGCGCCATAGATGGACTTAAATGGGGAATTCTTACAAGTTTCAACAAGATTTCTTTAATTTCATTTGATTGTTCAGCAATATTCTTAATTTCCCCGCTTCGGAGCTTTTCTCGTGTTGAAAATTGAGCATGCCACAGCTCCTTTAAATCAAGGATCGATTTTCTTGCATCGAGTCGAGGAAAATTGCTAGCCAATATCTAATCAATAGTTTGTCATTCCTGCACTCCTTTTTCCCCCCCCCCCCCCCCTCTCTGACATACATCAGCATCAATGCAGCACATTCCTTCATATATAAAAATATTTGCCGAGTTTACACGCTTAAAAACTATTCTACCAGTTTATAATTAAAATAATAATATACTATTAAAAAAGAAGAACAAGCGGTGTCGTGGTGTAGTTGGTTATCACGTCAGTCTAACACACTGAAGGTCTCCGGTTCGAACCCGGGCGACGCCAAACTCTTATAGGTATCTTGAATTAGTTTTGGTTTTGTGTATAATACGCTAAAAATAACACGCTGTTATTATCATTAATTTTAATTTAATTTTATTTTATTTTACCTGAGATATCGGGCTTTCTCTTACCATATTTTCGTTTGAATTCACTACTGATATAATTTTTCTTCATAAATTTTCGAATATTCTTAAAATCCTAAATCGAAACTGACAGCAGCATAATGCCAGGCCACAACAGCATTCTTGTGATGCACGGTGTGGATCTTATAAAGATGGGCCATCATTACCACTCGCTTTTAGAAAACCTTTAATATCATATTGGAACAAAATTAATATTCTTTCTAGTCGAGATTACACTTCATCGGACCAACTCCATACGACAATGCCTCTTTTATAATGATGGACATCATTACCATTTCCTTTTAAATATTCTTAATTAAAATAATATTTTATTATTTCTTTCCGATCAACACAATAAAACCATAAAAAAATCAAATTTATATTTTTTAAATACAAAATAATCTAAAAAAACACCTTGCTGTGTGCAATCTATATATATATATAATTGTTAAAGATTTAAAATCAATCTAATAAATTCAAAAATCAAAATTTAATTTAGATCAAACTTCTAGTTACATTAATTTGATGAAATCTAGTTCATCTAATTATATTTCTAATGATTTGACTTAATGAATTAATAATTCAGATATATGTTTTAATCCGTATGCCTATTATTATTATTATTAAATGCCAATTTGTTCGCCAAGTTTTGATTTCCCTTCAAAAATAAAACCACTACACTACCCTACCTCCTCTCTCAAGTCTCCAGTCTCAACAGGAGAACCTCTCAAGAGCGGGAGCGTGGTGATTTTTTAGAGAGAGAAACAAAAAATGGAAATCTCTCCCTCAACGACACAAGAATCTCTCAATCTGAACACAATTCGCAGGTCTCTCTCTCTCTCTCTCTCTCTATCTTGTATTTTATGTGTGTATAAATTCAAATTTAAAATAAAAATAAAAAAATGTTTTCATTTCTTTTCTCCAGTCGAATAAATGAACTTGAAGAAATCTACAGAGATTGCAATGCAGATAGTTTCTCCGAAATAAACTCTTCTGATTCTGATGAATTAATGAAAGATTCCGCTCATCAACTTGTGGTAATTTTGTAATTCTCTCCGCCTTCCCTGTCCAATCTTGTTTATTTATATGAATATTATTTATTTCTTATGCATATATTTCTTTTTTCTTTTTGATTTGTTGTTTCAAAAGTGATCGTTTTCTTCGTACAGAGCAAAGTGAGTCAAACCGTAACCGAGTACTCCGATTTCAGTTTCCTAGGCATTGAAGATTTAGGTAATTCTCTATTTCTCCGTGTATTTTTATTTTATTTTAATCGCATTGTTTTATTTTATATTATTACTTCTTTTAAAAAAATTTGGCTCGTGATTGTTTGATTTTTAACTAGGAAATTTGTTGGTGTAGATGCATACTTAGCACACTTGAAAGAGGAGCTTGACGCGGCAGAGGCTGAGAGTGCAAAGATCTCTAATGAAATTGAGTTGCTCAATAGAACATGTATGGAAGGTAAAAAATTTATGATATTTATATTTTGAAATACATTTATAACAAGTTTAAAATATTAGAGAAACTGAGATTATTTGTGATTTTTTGCAGATTCTAGTGAACTAGAGAATGATCTTGAATGGATGAAGTGTTCGTTGGATTTAATTTCTTCACAGCGGGTAATTTGGAAATCTTTGAACTACATTTTTTTAATATATTTTTATGCCTGATTTAATGGAAATGACAGCAATTGATAGGTTTTTGTTGAATTGATTTGAATTTAGACTTTTTGATACTTTACAAGTGCTTGTTGTGAAACAAGTGACTTTTATTGTTATGTGCTTTCTTTTTGTTCGCGGAGAAAAGATTCGCTGATAATAATGTTGTGGATTGTATGCTTATGCTTAATTTTATGGAGGTAAAGGCCACGATAATGACTGCAAAATGTTTGATGACATAAAATTTTTGATGATACAAAGAGGTTTTCAACACAACTAATTGTAGAGTAAATATTGTCTGGTTAATAAATAAATTAGTCTTCCTTATTATGTGGGATTTTCTATTCGTTTTTGAATGGATAGTTTGGACTTTTGTGGAAATTAGTGGATATCATGTACCAGAAAAGGTGAAATTAAATCTAAAGACTGGGGGGGGGGGGGGATGACAAAAATTCACTGCAACACTGACTGTGTAAGTTAAACATTATCCTTGATGGTGTTAAACAAGTTTCTTCAGCAACAGTTTTACTGTGTAATTCCATGTCTTCTATCACTTCACTTTTCAGATTATCTGAAGAACTAATCACAACCCTTAGAATCTCATTTTTACCCACCTTTTGGTAGGATCGAGAGAAAGAAAAAGGAGATGAACAGATGGAGCAGTTTTCAAGTGGAGAAAATCAATCAAATTTGATAAACACAAATGAAGAAAACAAGTTTGAGGTATTGATAGCTTGATTCTTAAGTTTATCCTTATTTGCAACTTGAGAATTATAATAGCTGAAATTACATGGACAGACTAATGCATTTGTGCAATTACTAAGCTATGAGGTTCTGAAATTGAAATCAACTGGTTTCTGTATCATGCCTGATTGACTTAGCACCAGGGAATGCTATTGGGATTCTTCCTATTACATTTCAGTTATGAGTTTCAATGGTGATGCACCTTAGAACTTCAAAATGCAATACCAGTCCTGCCTGTTTCACTCACCAATTATCTGACTTTTTTTTTTACCTTGAATTCATTTCCTTGAGCAACTATTCATTGATAGCATTTCATGAGCATGTCTGCTTGCATTTCAGATTTTGAAGCTCGATAATCAGATTGAGGAAAGCACAAGGATTTTGAAGTCCATGCAGGATCTTGATTCCGTATGCAAATGGTAACTCTTTTGGTTTAGACGTATTTGCTTAGATTTTCTTTTCCTGCACCTGTCATGTATAAGCTTCTCTTTTCATTGTTGTCAGGTATGATGCCATAGAACAAATTGAAGATGTATTGTCGGGTCTGAAAGTCATTGAATTTGATGGAACCTGCATTAGATTGTCATTGCGGACTTATATTCCAAAACAAGATGTATTGTTCCTACAGAAGATTGAAGAAACTAATGTGCCATATGAAATAAACCATGAATTTCTCATAGAAGTTACGAATGGAAGTATGGAGATTAAGAAAGTTGAGGTATGAGTAACTAAAATCTCTCCAAAATTATGAATTGTCTTTCCTTATTCTTCCTATGCATCTTGTTTCCCAAAGAAGGAAAAGAAAAGGAATCTTTGATAACACATTGATGCTAAAAGTTTTGTAGCATTACAATGCAAACTGAATGATTTGTGGTGAGCTGATGGTTTGGTCTAAGAAATCTAATTACCATAAACGAGATCATGCTAAAATATAAATGTATCACAATGGGTACCTTTTCAGTTATGGAACATTTTACACTGGACTTACTGGGCTGCCCAAATGGTTTTTGGGTGTTATATGGTCTCCAATGTTTGTGAGACTGGCTGTCCATCCTTTACCGTGGCATGCGATGGCTAGGTAATTTAGGGGTGTCCGAGGCATCTGAATTACTTATTTGTATGCTTTATGTTTGCACAATCAATTCAGTAAAAATGTTTCAGCAGATAGGAAGATACCATAACTGCGTAACAAGAAGCTACAGCCTTATTAGCAATTGATGCAACAGAATGTGTTCCCAAGTAGATCCAGTTACAGAATAATAGAAAATAGCAAATGAAGGAAGATTTGAACTAGATTCAATTATACAGTATTTATAAAAGGCTATACCATCCTTATTGTTGATTCCACCCCCATTCTCTCTCAATTTTTCATTTTGGCATTCAAACTCATTAAATCTCATGTGAATAGGCAAGAGATATGGAATGGCCAAGATAGTCCATGTTTTGTATTTGTCAAAGTTAGTTTAGTTGCCTCCACATTCCCCTCACTTGTTACATTTCTTACCACTTTTTGGATTTTGTTTATGTTTTGTAGTTTAACTTTTGCTTCTTTCTGCTACCATATTCTGGCTTTTGGATAAGTTTGATATGACATGAGTTGAGTAATAGAACTGAAATACGGGATAGATGAAATGCATCTCGTATCAAAGTTTTTGAACTAGACAGAAAGTTGACCGCGCCAGTTGCATTTCTGTCAGTAAAGTGTTAATGTGCAGTCTAAAGAACTTTATATTCTGAGATAATCTGTGGACAAAATTAGTGTGGACAAAATTAGTATGAACTGAAAGCATACCAGTCTTTTTTCGTAGTCTAGTTAAAATATGGAACTTAAATTTTAGCTTCATAAAACCTAATCTGAATTGAGCAAGTGAATAGATTTCAGATATTTAATTTAATGACATTTGGAAACAAGTTAAGGCTAATAGGCATGAACCAAAAACTCAAACGTCTCACCTATAAAGAATGCAAAGGACCCAAGCATAGATTTTCATGCGCTTCTAAATGCTGTGTAGCAATCTGGCTTTAGGATCTTACTCCTTTCAAATTCCTGCTACCATGCCATCTTGATTTTCATTGGTTGATCAATCATTGGATGATCTTATGATGCTCATCTTAACTTATTGTTTTCGCGCAGATGTTTCCGAATGACATATATATAGGAGACATTGTTGATGCTGCAAAGTCTTTCAGGTTTGTACTGTTTGGTATTTCTCACTTTTTAAAGTCGAAGGTTTCTTTTTTCTTCCTCTTTTCCCTTTTGATGCTGATTAAGATGGAGTGAAGATTTCTTATCCATCTTACCTTAAACTTGATATGTTACTTGAAGAACAAACTCACGGAGTCTTATATGAGAATATTTTTGTGTTATTTGCTGTGAGATTTTCCTTTAGGTTCATTGAAACATAGTCTTGCAATGTCACAGGCAAATGTTTTTGCACTTGGCATTGATGGAGACAAGCTCTTCACTGGAGTGGTTTGTAAGAAAAGCTCAAGATAGAATTATTCAGTCTACTTTGAGACGATTGGTGGCAAGGAGTGCAAGTACATCCAGGTGAGAGTGCTGTGCTTGAGCAAAAGTTATTAGAACTTGAGGTTCTGAAATAATCTCAGATGTGAGAACAAATTCTTCAAAGCATTTGCAGGTTTAGAATAACTTAATTTGTATTGCAGGCAATCCATTGAATACTTGGACAGAGATGAAATAATAGTTGCTCATATGGTTGGGGGTGTTGATGCTTTTATGGAAGTTTCTCAGGGTTGGCCCATAACAAATTCCCCTTTGAAATTGGTATCTCTCAAGAACTCAAATCACCATGCAAAGGAAATTTCATTGGGCTTTCTCTGCAAGGTTGAGGTGAGCGTTTTTGCCTTCTTCCTCGTTTTTCTATTCTTTTTTGGGATGAAAGAGGTGAGCATTTTGTTTCTTGTTCTGCAATATTTTTTTGGATGAAATAAAATGGTCTCGTATGTTCAGAAGTTTTGATCTCTTATAAGTATAGTGCCTTTTTTACCTAACTTTTAATTTGATATCTGTATTCCTTCCCCCAGTCAGTCAATTTTCACATTTCTACCTACATCTTGTCATGCATTCTTTAATCTTTTTTTAGTTTTGCTTTTTATGCTAATCAGAACATAGTCGTGTTTCTGATTGATTGCAAATTTGATTGAAGATCTATGTATAGATAAGACTCATAATAATAGTAGGCTAATGACATGTGCTTTTAATAATGGTGGTGGTGGTGTAGAAGTAATCTTTGAAAGGTTCAGGTTTGTTTGAACATATAGGGTGCACGTATTCAGCAAGGTATATATGGGTGTATATTCATTGGGTTTTCGCTGATTTTCCGTTGGTTGTGTAATTTTCAATCATAGGAAGCGGCGAACTCCTTGGATGTACACACGCGGCAGAACTTGTCAAGCTTTGTAGACACTGTTGAAAAAATTCTTGTAGAACAAATGCACTTGGAACTGCATTCAGATGGTACTTCTAGCGTATGACTACCACTGCACTATTTGGGGACCTAATAATACATGGACCCCCGGGTGTTTGCTCAGATATAACTTGAAGCCATAAACATGCCTGTAGAAGTGTGTCAAGTCTCTTCAGAAATCATTGTGGATGTTACCAAAACGATATCCTCTCCGACACAAGCTTCCATATATGAATATATGCTCAATTTCACGTATGATGGTTTTCACAAGCACGCTTTGCGTTTCACGTTTCATTTTTCGTGAACAACATGACGAAGTTTTGCTTGATCATATACTTTGGCACTCAAGAATCATGCTATCTTGGATCCATGATTCTTGATAGTGTTTCCTTTCCCTGTATGTTTGCTCAACCAACAATTATTTATTTTTAAATTCTGTCTAGGTTTGCAAAACACCATTTCATGTGTTCTAGAGTCTTGGATCTGGTCTCATTTTGTATTCTCAGGAGTTTGTTGTAATGGTGATAACACTTGAAATGATCTTTTTTATTCACAGTACATGTGGTATGTTTGGCGACAAGGACATATAGGTCAGATGATGTTCTAAAATCTAAGATGTTTGGGAATAGTGTTTTTACAGTAGCTAAAACAATCTTATGTTGGTGAATTTAGGATTCTTAAATGTTTAAGTTAATATTTTTGTATAGCATGTAATAAATATGCAAAAGAATATCAGATCCTAAAAACAATGTTATTTGTTAATAGTGTGTACATGTTGATGATTAAAAAATTATGAAAAATATATTTTTCACATGTATTAATGCGATGAAAATATGATAGGTCATAAGAGATTTTTGTACATCTAAAAGTGTGAGTGAAGATCTAGGTTAAAAAGCCTGGGCCAGTCAAATCTCAAGAGGATATGTGTTGGATTTAGGTCACAAGTTTGGATTAGGTTTTTGGTTCAGGTCAAAGTCTAAACTTACAAGATTGGACTGAAGTTTAAAGGCCTAAAAGGTGTGAGGACGTGCATATGGCATGATGCTAGGTCCAAACATGCACTTAATGCTTGAGGGGTTAGACCTAAAGGAGTTAGGAAGTGTGCTAGACGCTTGAGTCTAAACACGTGCCCTGAGTTTAAATCTATTTTTATAGACGACTTGGATTGTTCTTAAAATAGGCTTAGAATAACAAAAGTTATTTAAAAAATATTAATAAATTCTTTACATTATATAGACATAGATTAGAGTAGACCAAAATTGTTAAATACTAGGAGAAACCACTTATTCTAATTAAGAAAAATGGAAGGTATATTTTAAAGCAAAAACCTCAAAAATGGGGTTGGCAAAGCCTCCAAACCATAAAGGAGGGTTTTGTAATTTATCTTTTTTATTTTATTTTAATCTATACTATATATAGGTTCTCACACTACACCATAATCTAATCTATTTTTTTTCAATGTAAAAAAAATATATCAGGGCAATACAAAAGTTCTTAAAAATCAAGAAAAAAAAATTAAAACTCAGGTTATTGAATTAATTAGGTTTAATAAACTTGATTAATTTAATAACTTGAAGAAAATTACAACGGTAATAAGTGAAAAAAATTGACAATTAAAAAAAGATAAAAAAAATTTGATTTGAGCCCATCCGAGCTAACATGTCAAATATACAACTTGGTTATAAGCAAATTGAATAAAATCATTAAGTTCAATCACAAAAAAAAAAAAACTTAATGCTGAAAGGTAAAATTGAAAAAAAAAAACAAGAAAAAAAAATCTCGAGTTAAACTAGGCAAACCTGCTAACCTTATGATAATGAGTATAAGATTGAGATAACCTCATAGAAATGAAACCAAAAAAAAATAATGAAGACCGATTCCTAATCAATCAAACGTTAAAAGATAAAACTAAAATAAAAAATCAATTTTAAAAAAATCAAATGTTGAAGGATCTTATTTGATAATAAAAAAAAGAATTAAATGAGAATGTGATAACCTCATAAAAAATAAAATGAAAAAATTTAAAGCACATTTTACAGCATACAAAATATTGAAGGATCTAATCGAAGAAAAAAATATAATACAAAAAAGGTCGAATAAAACTCGACTCGAGTCCATTTGAGTTAACATGCAAGATCTGTGACCTGGTTGTTATGCTGGGGTAATCTCATCAAAAGAAAATTGATATGGGTCAAATATTTTTTCTTAAAAGAATATGCTTTTATGATATGTTTTTGTATATAAAAAAATCCCAAGCGGAATTCAAAAAGTTTATGCATATATCTAATTAAATAAATTGAGAACTATTTATACAACAAAAAAATTTATGAAGCCTAATCCCAATCTAGCCGAAATTAACTAGCCAAACCTGTGACCTCAATCATGAGTTCAATTGGGTTCGACAATCTTTTCTTATAAATTTTTTTTTATCTAAAATAGAAACTTATAAAATTGAAAACCAAACAAATATCGAGATGATTAGAAAAAAATCAAACTAAAATAAATTATGTTACGTAATTAATAATTAATCAAATATTAAATGATGAAATTGAAAAAAAAAATAAGCAGGAAGAGTTAAGAAATCCAATTATAATAGATAAAAAGGAAATAAAAAAAAAAAGCCCAGGCTTTTAGGCTTGGACGGCCAAGAGCTCCAAAGCCTTTTTGCTAAGCCTTTACAAAAAGGCCTAGGTGCGTGGGCCTGGAGCAACCCACGCCTCTCAGTCTTTTTTAAAAAAAATTTAAGGGGTGGCGGATAACAGATTGTTCACCCCTTAATTTTTGGAAAAAAAAATAGTGAGCAACACATCAATTGCCGTGCCTAGATTCCGGCAACCTCTAACCCCTGGAAAATCTGGATATTCTATTTTAAACTTAGAAAATCTTGTTTTCAACCATATTTTCATCTCAAAAAACATCTCAAACACCTTGTAAAACATATTCATAGCTTCTAACAACCTAAAAACTAGTTTCAAAACCCATAATTAACCCGAAACTAAAATTCTTTTTGGGCTATGTCACGACCCGATTCTCAAATCTATGACCAACATATAGACAAGGTTCCCCTCCAAGTTTCCATACATATAAAAACTCAAACTTATATACAAACTTTTATCATTTAAATAAACTAGAGTTCTATGCAACTTTTAATACCATACTTAAAGTCTATAATATAAATCAACATCTTAATAGAAGATTTAATACAAATATCGTAATTATGAAGCTTTAACTAGACACAACAAAATAACATCAATTACAATAAAAGAGCAGGTTCTGAAGTCTAACAAAAGTGACACGCTAGCAAAACTATACGCTTGAAAAGGATAAATAACAAGAGGGTGAGTTCAACAACTCAATGAGGGAGTGGGTATCAATTTTGAACTATCACCCAATTCATTTGCCTATAATCTATACACAATCTTAAGGACCCATCCTTTTTCTTGACAAACAACACTGAGGCTCCCTAATACACTCGGTTGGATGAACTCCTTGTTCAACAAATATTGCAACTGTTCATTTAGCTCCCCTAACTCTACTAGCATCATTTTATATGGTGCCATTAATATTGATTCGGTACCTGGAACCAAATAAATGCTAAACTGAATCTCCCTATACAGAGCCAATCTCAGTAAGTCATTGGGAAAAACATTGATGAACTCCTTGACTATAGGGACTTGGTCTAACTAGAGAAATCCACCATATATGCTAAGTAGCATTATACCCCTTTCCATGCCATTTGCCTCGAGATAGCCGATAACATAATCGATGAAGATGCAATCTTGTCTCCCTGAAACACTAACCCAACCTTTTCATCTAAATAGAACCACTTTCTTACCCCCAAATTTGATTGAGGCCACATGCTTTGTTAACCAACCCATTCTCAAAATCACATCAAAATCAACCATATATAAGACATTTATGTCTTCTATAAAGATCTCTTCTCCAATCTCCATTCCATAATCCGGATACACATACTTCACTAATACTGATTCATCTAAGAGAGTGAAGATTGAAATGAGGAATCCTAACAGAGTTGGTTGTCTATCTAACCTCATGATGAAATACAGGGACACAAATGAATAAGTTGCACCTTTAATAAGTAAAATGTTTGCTTTAAAAGATCAAATAAGAAGAATTCATGAAACAATTATGTTAGATGCCTGAGCATCCTGCTGAGTCAAGGAAAAGACTTTAACATTCCCCTTGCCTTGCTATATTTAACATTTGTCACCTGTAACCCGACCTCTCTGACCACGACCACCATGAGCCATATATTAGCTTATCGATGGTGCCTAAATAGGAGGCTGAACTAAACAGATGATCCTGGAGCTGATGACTATCTCCTTGAGCACTCCTGAGTCTTATAACCTATCTGACCATAACCAAAATAAACCTCAGTCCTCTTGTAGCAATATACACTAGTATTGCTTCCTTCACGGTGTTGACATGAAGAATTGTCTCTAGATGGAACAAAATAGCTACGAGGTGCACTCTAAACTGAATTATAATTATAGCTATGAGCACCATTATTGCCATTCTGACTATTTGAGCCATTAAGTGGAGATCTTTGTCTAAAACTCCTCATAACCCGTGAGCCTTAACGACCATTTTATCCCCTGGATAGGCTTGCACTTAATCTTTGTTGTCTAAAAGACTAAACCTCTTTCTCGAGCCTCTTAGACTGGCTTGCAGCCATGTCTTCTAATATTTATGCCTCAATTAACCTGGTGTTATCAACTGTTGAGGAGTAGGATGAAAACATTTAAGATAACATCGCTATATACATCGAGGATTTGAGTCCTTAAATGAACCTCTTCACTCTCCACTCCTCAGTGGGTAGAAGATGCTCAGCATACCTTGATAACTGAGTAAATTTCAAATCATACGCATCTACTGTTATGCTCCCTTAAAATAGCCTTTCAAACTCGTAGAATCTAGCATCCCTAACACTCTAACGAAGAGATTTGTCCAAAAACATGGTATTAAACTCCTTTCATGTCAATTGAGCCTCTGCTGGCCTCACTCTCTTTCTAAACTCAAACTAAGAGATGTCCATATCTCCTTCCAACTTGAATGATGCCAAACTTACAGCCTGATGGTTTATCATCCCAAAGCTTCACATCGCCGCCATATGTTATTTATAAACCTTTGAGGATACTCTGAGCTATTTATCCTAGTAAAGGTAGGAGGTGCCAACTTTATAAAGTCATTCAACAACATATTGAATCTTTAAATAGTGTGGGATGATGATGGTACTTTTCTATCCCTTCTTTAATCTCTTTCCATAGTAAACTTTATTTAGATTCGCATAATCTAACTAAGTTGTTGGAATTCTGTAAGGTATTTGGGGTTAACTACTCCTCCACCTATTTCATCAACCATATTCTCCTCTTCTAACTCCAGAGGCTCCTCTTCCACTAGTGGAGGTACCTCCCTAACATGTTGAGGTACAAGTACACCACCCTTCCTCATTTGCCTTGTAATCCTCAACTATACAATAGAGACGTTATCCTGATTATTATCTACTCTATTAGTACCAATTATTTGTCTATTTTTCGGCATTTCCTACAAGAAGTGAAAGCATTTAAGTCATGGTAGAAAAATAGCATGATAATTATCATAGTATTACAGGAAAGTATATCTACCATAAAATTCAAAGAGTAAAAAAAGACATGCTTGATGAAAATTCAGAATTTCAAAGACAACGGACAAGACGATATAAGTCATCATGCTCCACATATTATGAAATTAATTTTTTTTAACCTAAGGTTTTAATACCAAATTTATCACGACCAGATTCCCGGATCCATGATAAACACATAAGTAAGGTCCCTCTCTAGGTTTCCATACCTAAACGAACTCAAATTTACATACAAACTTTTACCATTTAAACAAACTAGAGTTTTACGCAGCTTCTGATATCATAATTAAAGTCCATAATAGAAATCAACATCTTAATACAAGAGTTAATACAAATATCATAATTATAGAGCTCTAACTAGACATAACATAAAAACATTAATTACAATTAAAAAGTAGGTTCTGAAGTCCAACAAAAATGACCTGCTAGCAAAACTATATGTCTAAAAATGATAAATAATGAGAGGTGAAGTTCAACAATTCAGTGAGTAGATAACGACAAAAAGAAACATATCCAAATTTGATATTAGGCTCTTACAAGAAAGTTTCACAAACAAAGCATAACAAAAAATATCATGAGGTATAGGTCATTAGAAAACCAAAATATGATGAACATATGGCTCAAAACTATAGGATGATCATTTCGCACAAGTTGTTGACTCCCCCAACCAATTAGGGTTCATATATAATACGCACAAAGACTAATATTATCCTATTAACATGGGTATTCTGACTGGCATATCAAGAGGTCATATCATAATCAAACTAATAAAATTATATCTCAAGGATTAACTCATAACATCAATTAAATAAGAAACTATCAAATTAGACATACTCATATCTCATATTTGGAATTTAGCTAAAACAAATGATCATGCTTTATCACAACAAAGAATAATAATCAATATATATATAAGAAGCATGATCCATTTCATACTAACAATTTAAATACTTATATTATTTCTTATGCATATGGAACATTATCCACTTACTTGACTAAAGAGCAGAACAAACACAAAAGCAAGTACCGAAAAAAATCATATTAATGTCCACTAAGTGGAATATTAGGAACATCTGAATACAAAAGAAGACATCCTTAAAAAAAACTTTAAAGGAATGTAAATTCAATATAATACACTCAACTTAGGGTTTAACTTATAACTCTATACGTTTAGGAACCAAATTGGTCTTTTTTTCAAAAAAGTAAAAAATCAAATGGTTTTCTAAAATCTAATTCAAAAGAAAACAATCATAAAACTTGATAATACTTCACTAATAAACCTCAACTATTCATCAAAACCAATCTGAAAAATTGGGATTACATCTAAGGACTAATATGGGGTTTTCTCATGATTTTAGGGATCAAATTGTAATTTGATAAATTGGAGGACCAAACTAAAAATATCATAAATCCATAATTGTACTGAAATTTTATCCATAGTTCATCCTAAATCCTGTACAAAATCTCCAAGGACCAATTTGTAATTTTTCCAAAATTTAGGGACTAAAATGTAATTAAAAAAATGAGGGACCAAATTGAAATTTTATCACCCTTAACCTCAAGACACTTATGTCCAGTATTTCTAGCAAGGGTGTTTTCACAATTTCTTACACCCAATACATCAATTAAAAAAATCAATCTCAAAATCATTATTCGTAACAAAATCATCTAACAATCAACCAATTAAACCATTACCCATAACAATTAATTCATAATATTTTAATCAACTCATCAATCTAACCCAAAACATAAACTTTAAAACCCTAAATCTTAATAAATTCATAATCTAAATTAATACCAACAATTATACACTTCAAAGCATAAATCTTACATTTTAAAATTATTTTCTCTTACCCTCTTCTCCTTCCTTTATCTTTCTTTTCTTCTTCTTCTATCTCACTCGGTTTTCTCTCTTCAAATTTGATTCTTCTCTTTTTTTTCTTTTCTCTTTCTATTTATATTTATCAATTTTTAGGCAAATTACCAAAGTTTTCTTCAATCATTTATACCTAAAACTTACACTTTAAAGGGCAAGGTTATTGTTATCATTTACTATTAAACCTTTCTTTTTTTTATTTCAAAATATTACAGGCTCGAATCTACCATTTTAGGCAAATTTAAGGGAAAACAACACATAGGATAAACTCTCCTATCAAAAGGAACTCATTGACAACAAAATCACTCTTTTTCATGCCCTGAATCGGTCTTAACCAAGACTTTTTTCTCTACCACCGAAATCCAGCCACTTTTTTCTCCTCTCTCAAACCAGGGACCACAAATTAAAGAAAACAAAGTTTGAGACCATAAATGAATTTCATAAATTTTTAGGGATTGAAAGTTTATAATTTAAAAAGTTGGAGGATCAAAGTGAGTGTTTAGCTCCAAGTTTTTAGAAATCACCTTTTTTTGCTACCTTTTTCAGTTTTGCTCCTCGTCTTTGAATCTTGTCATTCCTTAATAAATGTGCTTTAATTGGCCATCATTTTAGGTCAATAAGGGTGTAATTAGAAAAAAAATAAAAAGGGATAAAAAAATTATCGTGGTAATTCACAATGATCTGTCTCTAGTTGAACAGTGACATGAGGAACAATTTTTCCCCCATGCCTTTTAGAGTATTTGTAATATTTTTTTAAGTTATGAAACTCGATATAACTTAAAGTTTGGATTACATGTTGGATAGGTTAACCCAAATCAATTTAAGGGTTTTTTTTATATAAAAGAAGTCAAATATAGTTTTGTTTGGTCAATCAATTTAATTTAAAATTTATCTTAAATCCTGGATTAGCAAATCACCAAATCAATTCATTAAATTAAGCTAAGTTTAATAATACTAGTTTAATAGGGTGTTTGGTGCTATTGTTGAACAATAATTTTGCAATTTTATGAATTTTTTTGCTTCAAATTATTATTTTTTGGATCGTATTGATATGCTGATGCTGAAAATAAATTTTAAAAATTAAAAAAAATTATTTTAATATATTTTCAAACCTTTAATACTATTCCAAATAGGAAGCACTCAAACCATAACTTCATCCACCGGCTTTAAAACCCTTAATTTTACAATTCTATTGTTTTTATTTTGTTGTTTGAATCACATAATATGATTGCCGCTGCCGCTGCACGAACCATCCCCTAAGAAGAGAGAATTTACGTACTTACCCTTAAAAAATCACCATGCGGGAAAAAGAAAGATGTTTCTAGGTCTTGTTTGTTTTTTCTGAAAACAATTTTCCTCAGTTTCCCATATTTGGTAAGCGTGTGGAAAGTTAGTCAAAGAAAATTAAATTTTGGTCAAAGGAAAAGTTAAACTTTAATGATTGGAAAGTGTTTTCCTTTTCTTATCCTTGGAAAACATTTTTCTTTTTTACTTACAGGAACAAAATCTCTCCCTCTCTCTTGATTAGTTTCATTGGAACTCTCTTCAAAAAAACTCTTTTGCGTGGTTGTTGTAAATCTCTTTATTAGAACAAAAGATCATCATAATAATTTCCTTTTTATTCTCTATTAACTGCAACAATCTCCATCGAAGCTCTCCATCGAAGCTCTCCATTGAAGCATTTAATCATCTAATTTCAGGTAACCGTTTTCCTCAAATGTTTCTTTATTATCTGCCTTTTGTTTTCCTGTTCTTTGTTTGTATTGTGATTGTGGCATAAATCTTGTGAGCTTGTTAATTTGCTGTGTTTTTCATGTTTTGTTTGGTTTTTGGAAAAAAAAATAACAATCTCATGCTTTGTTTTGTATAAGATCTCAGGATCTTGCTTGTTGATTCAATCTTAGATGCTTATAAGAAATTGAACGACCTTTGCTTTAAAAAATCTCAGATGCTATTGTTTGGAATTATTTATGTTATGGACTTTTTATATATTTGAAAATTACTGGGTGCTCTAATGAATGCAAATAAGACAGTCCTTCAACAATTTCTATCGCAATTTTAAGCCTAATTTCCCATGAAAGTACTTGATCTAGTTTTTCTATACCAGGAGAATCATGTGTTAGGAATAAAAATAAGGTTATACAATGTTGAGATTAATATTGCAATATTTAACTCCAAATTGAGAATAAATGGTAGTCTACTGGAAAATATTTGACAGTCTAAAAGCTCTTTTTTTTTGCATGTATTCATAGACAATGATCTTCTCTTTATTTTCAAGACAAAAAACCCAAAAGCTTTACAATGTTCAGATGAGACACCCTTTCCAGTAAACTAATCTCAATCTGTACTAATAAATAATGGCAAGTAAGAGCACAAACAGTTTGTTACCATGTACCTGTAAAGGGATTAAGTGAATTTTATAAGAAAATTATATTTACAAACCATAAAAATATAATGATTGAGAACTCTCACCATATTATGGTATTGAGCCATGTTGTTTGCATATGTGTGCACACCGGCTACTGCCAAACTTTACCACTAACTTAACCATTCAGTATCTACTATCAAACTAGTAATCCACTTTAAAGCCTTGTTTGTTTAGGGAATCAAATATCATTGCAATAATTATGATACATTGTTAGCTCCTCTTATTTCTAAATTTTTAATTTATAATATGTGTCAGTTTGATCATAATTTCTTGTATTGATTGTGTAAGTATTTGATATGTTTTTTGAATGTTTATTCCCCAAAATTTTTAGGTTTCGTTATCAGAAAACTTCACTTTCTTATTATGGATAGTAAGATTATTCATACAACATGTATGAGAGCAGCTGTAATTGTCATATCTGCAAGGGTAGCTATTATTGAACGAGAAAGAAATAAAATTTATATACCAAGAGAACCACGTATAAATGCAATTGCTCAATGAGAATTCTATATTGATAACATTTTGAATCGAAGTGATAGATATTGCGTCGAATAAATTCGTATGAAACTAGTTGTATTATATAATTTGTGTGATGCTCTCACAAGTCATGACCTTTTGCGATCAACTCAAAATGTGTCTATTAGGGAGCTAGTAATTGTGTTCTTACAAATTATAGGTCGAAACCAAAGATTTCATTTTATTAGTGGTATATACTATAGGTTTGTTGAAACTATCTATCGTTACTTTAGAATTGTATTAAAAGCAGTTCTTAAGTTATACAAACACCTTATTAAAGACCTAGGGGATACAGTTCCCGCGGAGAATATGAATAATCACAGATTATATCCTTATTTTAAGGTATGAGAACAATATCAATATTTTCATACATTAATTAATTATATCTAGAAGAAAAAGTTTTAAATTATTTTTTCATGTTTATATAGGATTGTGTGGGAGCAATTAAAGGTACCCATGTTCCTACAAATGTTCCTGTTAAAATTCAAGGAAAGTTTCAAGGTAGAAAAGAGGGAACAACACAAAATGTTTTAGCAGCTATAACTTTTGATGTGAAGTTTATATATGTTTTAGCTGGATGGGAAGGAAATGCACACGATTCCCGAGTTTTAGGTGATGCACTATCAAGATCTAGTGGTCTAAAAATTCCAGAAGGTATAAATTAAATATTTATAATATGCAATAAACATATAAATTGTCTAATTAGATAAAGATAATAATAGGTTATACTTTTTATTTGTAGGTAAATATTATCTTAGTGATGCTGGTTACGGTATTCAAAAAGGAATTATTTTTTCTTTTCGTAGTGTTTGATACCACTTGAATGAGTTTACAAAACATTCACCGAAAAATGAAAATGAGTTATTTAATCTTCGACACTCTTCATTAAGAACCGTTATTGAGCGAGGGTTTGGTATTTTGAAGAGTCGTTTTAGATCAATTGATAGAAAACCTTTTTAGTCTTATGAAACACAAGTGAATGTTGTGCTTGCATGTTGTATTATTCATAATCACATAATGAAAGTTGATCCATGTGACTTTTTTATGGAAAAAATATGTTCGGAAAGTGAACTAATTAGAAGAACAATTAGTTTAAGCTAATGGAAGGAGAGGGAAGAGAATAGGGAGTGGATAACAAAAAGAAAAATGATAGCATCAACCATGTAGAATGATTATAACACTCAAAGAAACTAGTAATTGAGTGTTTATTATATGTGTTTGTTTTCATTACATCTTTCTTGAGTTTATATATCTTTGTTATATATTTGCATTGTTTGTTGCCTTTATTATAATTTATTATGTATTTCATGTGTTCTTTTTTAAATATTAATTATATTTTTTTGGTATAAAATTAGTTCAATCTAAATATTATATGATTTTATTTTTTTATAAATTTGGGACTTTTTTTTCCATAAAAATGAGTACCTCGAAGAATGAAAAATACAAAGGTAAGCACTTCACATGGTCTAAGCTAATGTCTCACATGCTACTTGAGATATTAGTCGAGGAGGCATTTAAAGGAAACAAGCCTTCTTCCACCTTTAAAGCAGAATCTTTTGTAAAGGTGGCTATAGAAATTAGTCAAAAGTTCAACGTGCAATGCGAGCCTAAGCACGTGGACAATCATCTCAAAACTGTAAAAAAAAAAAAGGGAATAATAACCAAACTTAAAAATAAAAGTGGTTTTGGTTGGGATGGTTGTTTGAAGATGATTACGGTTTCGAAAGATATATATGATGAAGAAGTAAATGTATGATAAATAGTATACTCTTTGTAATTTTTACATTTACTTTTGTTTCCAAAACTTTATATAAGGAACTAAAATTTGTATATTCTAATCTTTATGAATAGGCACATCCCAATTATGACAAGTATCTCAATAAAAAACTTGATATGAATGAAGCAATGACAATTGTTATTGGAAAAAACATGACAATAAAAAATTATGCCAAATCATATGCTGATATCAACCTGAAAGAAAACACTAAAGTGCAATTTATTTCAATTGAAAATGAAAGGGAATATGAAGAAACTTCAAAAGGTAAAGAGGCATCTTCCTCTAGTGCCTAAAAGAGACGACATAAGAAGAGAAATCAAATATATGAAGATAATAGTGTTGAAAAGTTATCTAAAAAGATTGGAGATGTAGCGTTTGCAATTCAAAACTTAAGCAAAAATCAACTTGATGTTAATGAGCTATATACAGAAGTGATGAAAATTGAAGGTTTTGAGGAGATTACTCTTAGTGATGCTTTGATCACCTGGTCCAAAATAAAATGTTGACAACAACATTTATGGCAAAAAAATGTTAATTTGAGGAAAATTAGGGTTCAAAATTTTGTGAACCAACACTACTACAGGCCTAATTGTTAAGATGATTTTACTATGATAAGAAAGTCTATTTTTGTTATTTGATAAATATGTTTACTTGTTTTATTTGGTTTAGTATGTTTATGATTGTTAATTTGAATTAATATGTATGTATATGACATCAAAACTTAATATTTATAGATGACAATATTTGATGTAAGATGTTTATATTTATTTCCTAATGCTTAGTTGATATATATTAAAGGGATAATTGTCCATACTTTTTTTTTAAAAAAAACAATCTTTATATCTATTTAGAAATAAATAGATATAAAAATATTTTGATGAGTTTTTTTGGATAAAGACTGTTTTTTTAAAAAAAAAAACAGTCTTTATCCAAAAAAACTCATCAAAATATTTTTATATCTATTTATTTCTAAAAAAAAATATTCATACCAAAAAAACCCAAATATCTAACTCTTAGTTAATACTATTAACTACTTTGGTTTTTTTAATACTGTCAAAAAATTATTTTGAGCGTTTATAAATGAAAAAAATAATAATAGGTTTTACTTAAGAAATATTTCATAAAGTTATATATCTATAATATTATATTTAAAATATTTATATTACATATATAATTATATTTGATAAAATAAGTTATATAAAAAAATTCATCATTATACCTTTTAGAT
>Ga0325411_1002586_pt1 | contig 20520 bp, 12 predicted proteins | sample PopdelMetagenome_13_FD_206181 | JGI IMG/M metagenome (GOLD analysis project Ga0325411, IMG submission 206181) | Populus deltoides microbial communities from Bellville, Georgia, United States - Xylem-PdIQD-R4 | ecosystem: Host-associated > Plants > Phyllosphere > Stem > Wood/Secondary xylem...
AATAATAATAATAATAATAAGTTAAAGAGGACTTTGAGATATAAGATTAATGTGAGGATTAAACACTGATAAAAAAAAATATCAAGGTTAAAGGATCCACTAATGGTATTTCAAACAAGTATAGTATAAAGTCTTTTTATTACTCAGCTAGAAACCACACACAAAGGAGGTTCCAATCAAATGATTTGTCATTAATAGCTCATTATAAATTGTTAACATGATCATATTAATTATCTTATTTAAGTAACACCAAACTTTTAAATATTGTCAAGAATTCATGATGCTAACTTATGTTAACAACAAATCAAGGTCCTTTCATAGCACAGGTGTAGGTTATACCATACGGTTGAGCTATGAAAGTGCCAAGCATTTGTTGTACCAAGTGTTATACAACACAGATCTAGATTAACCATTTAACAAGCAAAGTATTAAGAATTAATAAGATAAAAATGATAAGACATGTTAATAGCAAGTTGTTTAGGATATAAGCATTAAAGTCCATATTGAGTTTACATTATACTTTTTCTTACACCATTAGTGTAACCTTTTCACCTTGACATAATAAACTTAGCTAAACATAATGAAGAAAAGAAACATAAATAAACAAGATAAGAAGATAAATAAGATACAAATTAACTAAGTAAAGGAAAAAAAATGAAAAGCATAAACATGATATTAATGAAAGCAAAACTTAAACATTACAAAAATATAAAGAGAGAGAGAGAGAGCAAGAGCAAGATCTTGATCTGAACAACCAAAAGCTCCTAAATGCATGGCAAATGCCTCCTTTTATAGGTTAAAATTTGAAACTATTGATTTGATGACTAATTGTTGAGTGGGTGGCCAACTCTTGACTTGGTGAAAATCCTTATCTTCTTGTCTGAACAAAACATCATTGCTAACATCAGAATTCGAACATACTTGAATCATGAAAGTTCTAGGAAATTGTCTTAGCTTTCCAAGAAAAAAATTTGAGGTCATTTGAACTTCTAAAACTCGAGATATGGGCTGAACATTGAACAGTGTCTGGGCTGCAGGACAGATTCAGACTTCTCCATTGTTGCTACAATTTGGACTTGAAAATGGCCTTTTTAAATCTTGGTCTCCATGAAAGTTTTAGGCCTATGTCTTAGCTTTCCATCCATATAAAGCAGACCTAAATCCAAGATCTATAACTCCAGATATGACCCGATGACCGAACAGTGTTCCAGTTTGGACTGAACCAGCATCTCTTTTCTAAGTTTGGCCCTCTCTTTGTCCTTTCAATTTCAGTACTTAAACTCATCAATCAATCCTTTCATTTATATGATAGGCCTGCATTTAAGATGAACATTTACCATAAATTAAAGGTATCTTATGATATCAGACATGTTATTATAAAACATGTTTTAGTTAAGGAGTTATTGATACTTCAAGTGCAAAATGATGATATAAAACCTTGATAAAAATGCACTTTTAAGTAATAATCAATTAAATCAAATTGGCCTATTAAAAAATTAATTATGTCCTTAGACTTAATTTTTATGCAAATTCGTCCAATAATCATTTAATTTGACCTTGAATTTGCATGTTTTCTCCATTTTTGGGCATAATGAGATACAATTAGGCCTTGAATTTCCTCTAAAATTACAGCTGTATTCCCCGGCTTGTTTTCTCCACGTTGCTAGCCTTTATTATTATTTTTTTATTTTTATTTTGAAAAAAGGTGATTTTTGGGGAATAACCCAGAATTGGGTTATGACAAAAAGCATCCTAAGTGGATGACCGGGATGAATAAACGATTGACTTCGGCTAATGACATCCTAAGAGGATAGCCGAATTGGAGAGTTATGAATTAGTCTTCAAGAATTAACGCGTTCATGTATACTAGGTTTTGTATATACTAAGTATACAAAATAACTATGATTGTTATGCTCTAAACAGAGAATAACGTTAGTTCAGCTAACGATATTCGAGATGAATGATCGGGTTTGAGTATTATAATTAGCCTCGGTAATTGATGAATAATTAATGGTGGTATTTACATAAGGATAAATGATAGAATTACGCTCTTTTGGTCCATGAATGAAATGTAACGCTAATATTGTTTTATTATGTTTCTTTAAATTGCCTATAATGCTTGAAATTATCTTGTGCTATAACAGGGACATCATACCAGCATGGTGTGTAGGAAAATCCATTTCGCAGCTCACACATTGTGAAAAGAACTATATATACGCATGTTATAGGTGATATGAGTTCTGTATAAACGGACATATTAATCACTCAATTAGTCATCCGACACCTTTTGTAGAAACTAGTAATGAAAAATTGAAATGGAACACAGATGTGAATGTGCAAACAAGTTGATATGATGTGTATGAATATACATATGAGGCATTCATTTTATGTGGATGTCATGTTGTGAAATTACATGAGGTTAGGATAATAAAAGTACTAATTGTGTAACTTGTTGTTCGGTGCTCTTGTATGAACTCATGATATTAGCAAGACTAGAATAGGAATGTGAATTTGTGAGTATGTCAATATGATATAATGTAAACCTATATGTATGAAAATATAATAATATGGGCACGTGTATTGAGAATCTGTTTATTGGGAATATTGATTTACATTATCCTACGTGAATTGTGCCTTATTAATGAATGGAACGCAATTATAAATCTGCAGAATGATATAGTGAAAAACATCCAGAATCAGAACAAAAAAAAAATTTAATTGATTTTGGCCTTGAAAAAGTAGGGTCGTTACAGACTCAATGGTTGGGATCCTTCCAAACCGAATTAAGGGCCAAAAGTTTTCCCCGGTGTAAACAAGATTACCCTCTTCCATTCCCTATAAATAAGGATGGGTTCCATGGCCTAAAGATGAAGAAAATCGGGTGCAAAATCGGCCGAAAATCAGCTTCCCCTCCCTAGTTTTTCTGTAACAAGTTCTCTCTCTCTTCTTTCTCTCTCCGCCGTGACCTTCGGCCGCCACCACACTCACCACCGGCTTGAACACCATCATCTCCCATAGCCCAGACCCTCACCAGTGGCAAACCAGCCACCACGAACTCCTCCTTCTTCCCCCTGCATATTTTCTTCTTCTTCTTTTCCTTCCTCTACCATCGACCGCCAACTCTTCCACCGTTCCTCGCAGCGACACAGCCCGAACCATCAACTTAGCCTCCTGATCAAGGTCATGACCACTGTCTCTGGTATTCTCCTCCTCCGCCATCTCCATCTTCTGCAACCATTTTGGTTGCATGTAGAATGTGAACTACTATTGTTCACGTTCTGCAAATAATTCACTTTTATGGTGGGCCGGACTTGATTTGGCCCTGCCCATATGGTTAGGTCTGGTCCGACCCAACCCGAAAAGACAAAAGCATATGTTGGGCCAAGATCAACCCAACCCATATATTTTTTTATAATATTATAATATTATATATTTATATTTATATATTAAAAAATCCAAAAATCATTTCAAAAAAGTTATGATTTTCTCAAATATTTTTCTATCAATTTTGCATGATATCAGGTTGTATTTTTACATTATAAAATACAAATCAAGTATTAAAATACACGGTTTTCTTTGAAATATTTCAAAAAAAGTTCAAAACATTTTTTAAAAAAAATCTCAAAAACTTTTAAATTAATTTCCCTTTTCAAAAACAAAAAAAATAAAAAATATTTTGTTTTCATGCATACGACCAAATCCTAAAATGTTTCAAAGCATATTTCATAAAAACAAAAATTGCATCTTTCTCATGTTTTAAAATGTAAAATGGATATCATAACCAGTTTATGATTATCCATTAGAGTTTGGTCAAACTATGAAAAACATTTTTCCAACCTTTTTTCTAGGGTCCAGATGTAGATTTTAATATCTGTGGGTGTAAAATTACACGATAAAGTACACTATCAAGTATTAAAGATACAAGGTGTAAATAAATGCAATGCTAAAATTCAAACTTTAAAATAGTTAGGACTTGATCCAATAAGGTAGAGACTTTCTCATAAAAAGAGATCTACATTGAACTTTAGAAAAAACTAGTGAATAGAAACCCGACTTAGAAAAAAAAAAACAATTAAACAACAATGCAGCTTACCTTAGGTAGGGTGCACTGCAGGTGATGTGTCTTTCTCTTACACAACCAGTCCCTTACCTAGACTATCGCAGACCATAGGTTCTTAGTGACCACAATATTAGGTGGCAACTTCTAAACATTAATTATAATTTTATGATTAAATCCAAAAATCCTTCCCAACACACCACACCTCATCAGAAGGCACGATACAAGCTCTGTTGTCGTTGACGACGTCGTGGCGCGACCCGTGACACTGTCATTAAGCAAGTGATTGTCAGGTTGGTTTTTTTCATTGTAATTTCATATGGTTGGAAGATACATCAACTCGTTATACATAATGCCTTCCTTAATGGAATACTTGTGAAGAGGTCTACATGCAACAACCTCCAAGTTTTGTTGACTTTACTCTTTCTTCTCATGTGTGCTCGGTTACATAAGTCTTTATACGGTTTGAAGCAGACTTCACGGGCATGGTACACTCGTTTGAGTGATTTCCTGCTTTCTCTTGGCTTTCACGCTGCAAAAGTTGACACCTCCTTATCTGTCTTGTCTACAAGTGCTGATATCTTTTACCGTTTAGTTTATGTTGATGATATCCTATTTACGGGTAGCGACTCTACTATTCTTCAGAGACTAATACAATTGTTGAATTCAGAGTTTAAGGTTCGATACTTAGGATTCATTCATTATTTTTTAGGAATTGAGGTACAATCCACTAGTATGGGTTTGATGTTATGACATAATAAGTATATTCTCGACATTCTTACTCGAGCTGGTATGATCTCTTACAAACCTATTAATACTCCTAAAATTATAGTGCTGCCTGATTTCTTGTTTTCTAATCCTATACGTTTTCATTAAATTTGTTGGTGCTCTTTAATATCTCACCTTTATGAGACCAGACATTTGTTTTGCTATTAATAGAATCTGTCAATTTATGCATGCTCGTACAAATTCCTATTGGGTTGCCGTTAAACGCATTTTGCATTATCTTCGGGTTACGATCTCTTATGACTTATGACTTACATAACTCCTCCTTTGCTTTACATGGCTTTACGAATGTAAATTGGGCAGGTAGTATTGATGATCGCAAGTCTACGAGTGGCTACCTTGTCTTTTTTGGTCATACACCGATTTTGTGGAAATGAAACAAGCAATGCACCCGTTTTTCTACCGAGGCTGAGTATAAAGCCTTAGCAGATAGCACTAGTGATGTTTTTTGGCTTCAGTATTTATTATCAGATCTATTGATTACTCCTAGTTCTGCTCCTACCATTTGGTGTGATAATCTTGGTGCTACTTATTTGTTTGTGAATCCTATTTTTCATACTTGTACTAAACATGTTGAGGTTGATTATCATTTTGTACGAGACAGGGTTGCCAAGAAAAAGATTCAGATTTGTTTTATATCTTCTCAAGATCAACTTACAGATGTCTTTACTAAGCCACTTCCTACTGTTTCTTTAACTGTTTTTCAGTTCAAGCTTTGGGTCGATCCTCCACCCTCAGCTTGAAGGGATGTATTATAGAATGTCTATGTTTAGGAAATATTATAGGATTAATCTAGTGTTGTAATCTCTACATTAACTATTGTATATTGTCCTACATGTATAAATAGAAAAATGTTGGATAACTAATAAGTTAAGCCTCCTATTTCTTTCTCTTCAATTCTATCCCTATATAGAAGGAAGGTAAAAGTAGAATAACAATCTCTCTTTTTGAAATAATTCAAAATATATATTTTCATTAGATATGTGGCTTTTATTGATAGGGTAGAGCGACACAACACATTAACTATAACTAAAAGCCATCAATTTTTTATGGTGCTGGAATTACTTTGTACTTTCTTACAATATATTGTGGATTAGAGCAATGTATTTTTTGATAATTTTTACTTTGGTCCTCAAACTTTTTTACTATATACTTTCTCACAATATATTGTGGATTAGAGTAGTGTATTTTTTGATAATTTTTACTTTGGTCCTTAAACTTTTTTTTTTGCACGATTTGCCCTATTTGAGCCCAAATTAGCTCCCAATTACATATTTTGTTAGGAGGGAGGGTTGTATTAAAAGCTAAGGGACTAAAGTGAAAATTTTCACTTTAGTAACATGGGGGGTTGAAAGTTTTGTTAAAACATTCATTTTAATCCCCCATATTTTTTAGATATTAGGTGACCAGTCCCTTAAATTTGAAGACAATATATTTTGGTACCTAACTTTATTTTTCTCTTTTTTTAGTCCTTTTCTTTTTTGAAAGAGAGAGAGGGAGACACTAGATTCCAACTTAGAGAGAGAAAGTGGCTATTGAGGAAGATTTTGACCACCAAAACGATTGATTTTTGTATCAAAATGTTTCATATGATGAAGGGGGTTACATTTAAATGTTTGTTTACCTTGAAAACACATAAAACATACAGCTTTGAGCTTGAGAAGAATTTTTATTTCGGGTGGATTTCAGGTTTTGGGGCGATTTATTGGCTTTTTGGTAGCCATGTTTTAGTTTAACAAGGTCTTTAGTGTGTTTTCTAGGGGTTTTCAGTAAAAAATGGATTGAAAATGAGATTTTGGATGAAAAAACAAAGGATCCTGTTTTTTTAGCCATTACAGTGGCCAGATTCTAGGTTTCACAAGCGATGTGTTCTTTTTTTGAAATAATTAGGGTAGACAATGCATCGTTCCCCATTTTAAACTTTTTTTTTTTATATAAATAAAGGCATGCGTTGGGCCTGGCTTATTAAGCCTTGTCACTCCTGACTTAGTTTTTTTATTACTTTTTTTAATTTTTATTTTTTTAAAAAAATAATGCATTATTTGTGTTTGTTTTTCAAATAAATTTTGGATTTATGTTTTAATTAGATTGTGATTATTTTTAAATGATATTGAGTGTGTTTAATTATTAGAGAGATATATATGATTCATCTGTGATTTGTTTTCTTAATTTTATATAGATTAAATTTGTTTTTTTTAATATTGATATTTTATAAGATTTTTCATATATGCAGCCTTGCATTGTTTTTTTTAATTATTTTTCAATAAATTTTATGTATATGTCGGTTTCTATTATAAATTTTTATGTGTTTTTCTACAAATTTATTTTGATAAAGGAATTCATTAAATATAGCTAGATAAATTAGCCGTATTGCAATATTAAATATCCTGATATTCATTTTTTGTTCAATTTCATTTCTGTTTATTGTTGATAATTTTTTTTCATTGCTTTACACAATGGTTATTAGATTGTTTAATTAGATGTTTGTATAAGTTTTTCAATTTACACCTAAGAGTTTTTTTAATGTAGAAAACCACGTTGAAGAATTCTGTATATTTATTTTTTTATTATGTTTTGATATTTAGGATTTGATTTTTATTCTTATGATTTTTTTTTATTGAATCTCTTATGAAAGTTTTATTGTTTTTAGTTTCACCTTTCGATCCAAATTTATAATATATTGTTTTTTTTTTGTATTTATTCTTTTGATTTTTGTCATTTTGTTAATGTTTTTATTTTAAATAACTCTTAAATTTAAAATTTTTTGTTGCATTTTGATTTATTTTTTATTGTAGTTTTAACATCCATTATTTTTATTGTAATTTTTTTATTTTTATTTTTATTTTATGTTGTTTTTTTTGTGATTTTAACCTTTATGATTTTTTCATATATAGTGATTTCGGTCTTATAACCCGGTCATGATTTAAAAAGTTAGTGATAATTGAATTTTTTTGTCTTTTTTTTTATATTCATATATATATTATAAAATTATTTTATTCTCATTTATTTTTTGTTACGTTAACAAATAAAATTATTAAGATATTTTTAAAATATTGTGAATATATATTTTTATAATATTAAAAAATATTTTACATTGAATTGTTATTTTTTTTTACTTTGTTGTTATTAATATTTTAGTTTTTAATAATATTATTAACTTAATAGAGTTTATTATTTTTTAATATTTTTATGGCCAATCAAATACTGTTACGACGCGTGCCACTGTCATATATCATTGCGAATCAAGAAACAAGTTTTTGCTCTTTCCTCGAGTAAACGACAAACTAACAACAGACAGATATTTTCTTAGAAAGGTCAATTAATAATTAAGTTCATTCCCTTTTCTATAATTTCTATATTTTTCCTTTGAATCGGTGCTGATTCTTAAAAAGTGTCTACCTGATTTTGATTTCAATTTTATTATTCTATTCTATCGGTTTAGGGTTTCATTATCAGTGTGCGCGCGCGCGCGCGGATTGTTATAATTAGGGTTTTGATTTTGTAGATTGAGACGAAAAAATGATGCGGCTGCGCACATACGCGGGCGTTAGTTCGGTGGCGACTCTAGCTATAATCTATCACGCATTTAACAGCAGAGGGCAGTTTTATCCAGCTATGGTTTACTTATCTACCTCTAAGATCAGTTTAGTGCTTCTTCTCAACATGGGTTTAGTAATTATGTGCATTTTGTGGCAATTAACAAAGCGGCTATTCCTTGGTTCCCTCCGCGAAGCTGAAGTTGAGAGGTTGAATGAGCAGTCTTGGAGAGAGCTCATGGAAATTCTCTTTGCCATCACTATTTTTAGGCAGGATTTCTCCGTCACCTTTCTTGCCATGGTCACCGCCTTGTTGTTAATCAAGGCTTTGCATTGGTTGGCTCAAAAGAGGGTTGAGTATATCGAGACAACACCATCCGTTAACTACTTATCTCATGTTCGGATTGTTTCGTTTCTGGGGTTTCTTCTTCTCGTAGACAGCCTCTTCTTGTACTCTTCTGTCAAGCATTTGCTTGAAACCAGGCAGGCTTCTGTGTCTCTCTTCTTCTCGTTCGAGTAAGTTGACAAACGCGTATGCTTTTTCCCTTTTATTTGTTGTTTCTTTCATCACAGTCCTATTTTCTTCTTACATTCAATTGCCAGGATTGTTATGTTTTTGTTTATGCTGCTTCGTAATAGCTTTTAACCTCGTAGCTAAACTCATCAGTTGTATTACTGACTGATGCCGTGTTGAGATACAGTGGAGAAAAGGGACGATTTCTGTACATTGCTGGATTAGGAGATGAAATTGTAAACTAAGTTGAACGTCATGAACTGTATTAACCTACATTGAGCCTATCTGACAACCAGCATAATTAAAAAGGAATATCAGCTTGCTTTATGTAATAGAAATTGCAGCTGGTAAGTGAAGGGTTCTGAACGAACAAGCTCTAAGTAGCACGTATATAGCTCTAGCTGGGTGACAGAGAAACTCCAGTTTCTTTACTCTAATGGAAATGTAAAGATAATAGATTTAATTACATCTAATGACTTCTAAAGTGGTAGATCTTCTGATTGTATTCCAGTTCACATGAATGTCCTGCTTGAACTGCTGCCATAGCATGTTAGTTGGGACCATGTTTAGTTGCAAAGTAGTCAAACCCTTTGTCATTATCATTGTGCACATGAACGTTGGCATTTGTTTACGCTTTTACTTGAGGTTTGTTATCATTATGTAGCCACATTTCTACTTCAGAATTGAGAGTGAATGAAGTTTAAAGAATCAGTAAATTCACATCCTGGATGGACACGCAAGAAAATTAGGTTGCTTTCTAGATGTATCACATATTTCAGCCCGAATTATTTTATATGTGTATTAGCTTTTGAAATTGATAGAAAAACAGAAATAAAACAAAATAGATAAATCAAGGGTGCCATCATATTTTTCATGACTTCTCTGTATTTTTATATGCATCAATTATTGAACTGGGAAAAGTAAGGGGCGTGAATATATATGCGCATGCCAACTTTTGGAATTGGAATGTTTGTTAACTGAGGACATAGAAAGAGATGAAAGGTGTTGCAAAATTGGTCTTATTTTTTTTTTTTTCAAATTATCCAAATGGCACGAGGCTTGAGAGATGCCATCTTAAAATACCGAGGAAACTTGCTAATATAGCAATGCAATTGACTATATAGATGTGCTACAAATAGTCATGTAGATGCTTCTTTGATACTTTTCATGCATTTATTGTGCCCTTGCAACTTAATTGTTTTTAACTTTGTATCTTCGACTCCAGATTGGTCATTGTGGAACTTATGGTTAAAATTGGAACCGTGATAACGATGGAGTTGTGGTTGGTTTCAATTTACTTGGTCCATATGATAGTTTGCAGCTTCCTGGTCCTCAGTACATGGACTTGAAAGCTATCACTTTTGGTTGATAGTTCTTTCTTTGTCCATGATCTTGGAAGTTATGGGCTTGCAAATTATCAATTCGAGTGACATTTCTTTCTTTCTCCCTACTTGATCTTGGTTATGGTTGATATATCATTGAACCTTGGTAATCCATTTTAACTTATCAACAGGGCCATCTGACCATTTTAACTGGTTTTTGTGATTCTGATATCAATTTCTGCTGCTAGACTTGTGGCCTGATATTTATTGCAGAATTTGGATCAACTAATGGGCATGCATGCTTGAACTGATTTGCAGTAATAAGTTGAATATAGGAAAGTTGTTTGAAGCTAGTGAAGGCCCATGTTTTTGTTTTGGAAAAATCTTTAACTCCTTTCTATTATAACTTTTCTTTATGAAAGGAGAGATAAAATTTAATTTAAAGTCATATTCATGACACCTTTATGTCTAATAAAGCTTCATCGTTGGTGGGGGTAGAGTTTCTGCAGGTTTGAACAAAACTGGACTGGAGTTTTCAGCATGAAATTCATTTTGATTTTATCTCAACCGGAACTTGTGCTGCAGAAAGTTAGAGATGGCGGGAATCTTAGCATGTCAAGCTCTGACTGGGAATGTGCTTGTATATCTGATTGAAACTTCACAGGGGTTTTCAGCTTGAAAGAAATTTTGTTTTTTTGATTTTTGACTGGCTCTTGTGCTACCAAAAGTGTGGTCCTGGAAAAATCAGCGACAACCATAATTTTAGCATGTCGCGGTCTAATTGGTGTTTGTGATCTTCTTATGTTCAGATGTTATCTATGATTTCCCTTCTAAGTTTATCTGGATTCTGAAAATCAATTCTGGAAAATTTGGATATCATTGTTTGAAAACAAAGCATCATCAATTTTGACCTCTATGCTTATGAAATTACTCAATTCTACACTTTAGGAATACATTTGTTTACAATTCGAAATTCCTGTGTTCTTTGTTGCCATTGAATTAATGTCTACCATTTTGAATCTTAGGTACATGATACTGGCGACAACAACTGTATCAACATTTGTAAAATATGTTTTCTATGTGAGTGACATGCTTATGGAAGGACAATGGGAAAGAAAGCCTGTCTACACCTTCTACATGGAACTTGTTCGGGACTTGCTGCACTTGTCTATGTATTTGTGCTTCTTCCTTGTCATTTTCATGTAAGTAATCAAGTTTGATGTTAATTCTCATTCTGGCATGTTGTATATATGAAAAGTATTTGTAGTTTATGTACCCTATTTGCCCACATGGACATTACTTTGATAGTATACACATTCAATGTTATAGACATTGACATGCTGCAATGAGAGTATTTGACCACATATAGATCTAACACTTGTGAAGGATACAATGTGATATCGACTTGCAAACCTGTTTTCATTATGATGAGTTGAAGATGGACAAATTTTACTTGGCAACTATTGTAACATCTTCCTACTAATTTTCTTAGGAGTGATGTTATGTGGCTTGTAGAGCTTTTTGACTAGTAGGATGTATTTCAAGTATCTTTTTTTAAGGTTGGATGGAAAAAATAAAGGTCATCTCCATTGTTATAAAACACAGATATGATGTTATAGATGCTGGCTATTGCGGGTTAGATATGATAGTCATGGCAGTTTTAGGTGTGATATTATTTTTTTTGGTGGTTATTGGAGCTGTTTTGATCAATTGAATGATGGGCTGTAACATAGTCCAAAAATATATTATGTAATGGCATGGTGCATAGCAGAAGACATTTAAAACCATGCCGATCCCTTGTTATTAATCTTGGTTTCAGGAAGTGACTTCTGTCTACTGAGAAACTCAAATTGTTTTGTCACATAGCTAAAGAACTGTGGTTCAAAGTCCAGTTTATGGAGAATGGGACAATATGTTTGACAAATTTTTAATGGTTATTTTCTTTGATTTCTCTTGAAAATGACTTGTTTTTTAATCTTAGACAGGTGTGTGTGCATGCATACATGCACATGTATTGTATGCACATTCACAGATATATCCACATTATCTATTTACCTTTACATTTATTTTGAAACACAACCTGGTAATAACTAGAAAGGAACCTCAATGGCAAGTGTCACACTTTCTGTACTTCTGAAACTGGTGCCAGAGAATATATCTGTGCCACAAATTATATGCGCATAGATCTTGTGTGAAAAAAATTAGAAAGGGTGGATTTTGAAAACATGGAAGTGGCTTAACAAGAAAGTAGTTAGTGTGCTATTGGGGAACTATTTAAATTTCCGTAGAACCCTCTTTTGCTGATCCATCTTATCATTGCACGCCCACACATGTACATTCATCTCTTCTCGGAATGACATTGAGATTACATCTTAGGTTGACTTGTTATTGTCACTTTATCAAAATTGATTTTCAATCTATTTATCTTGAAGCCCCTTATGGGACTGAAAGTGCATTATAAATGCTAACTCAAATTGATAATTCAAGGCTACATCATCTTAAGTCTGTATGCACTACAAACATAGCTGCCTTGATTGGAAAATGTTCTTGCTGGTATAGGACATTGAAATTGTACTGTAGGAAAAATTTGTTTGATGTGTAAATTGCAATAAAATTGAAAGTGAGTGTCGCAGAAAGCAATGGGGATAGCGGCCAAGAATCATGTGTTGACTTGATGCCTAAATATTTCGAATTGTTGCAATTTTTGTTGTAGTTGTTTGCTTATATGGATTTTGTTTTAAATCGTTTATTAATAATTTGTATCACAATCAATGCATTTGTTTATTTATTTCAATGTGTTTGTTTATTTATTTATTTCATACCACTAGATTTTTTTTTCTTTCGATTGTTTGCAGATATTTTAATATGTTTAAGTTATGCACTGCACATTAACCCTATACTTTTTGATATATTTGTTCCTTGAATAAATCTGAGTTTGTTTATGCAGGAACTATGGTGTGCCTTTGCACCTAATACGGGAGCTTTATGAGACATTCAGGAATTTCAAAATTCGTGTTGCTGACTACATTCGTTATCGGAAGATCACTTCCAATATGAATGATCGGTTTCCAGATGCAACAGCCGAAGAGCTTAATGCGTGAGTTCTAAACCTTCTTTAGCATTTATGTTTATGACACTTTATTGAATGTTCATTTGTATCAAGATTCTCAGTTTTTTTTCTCATAATGTTCAGAAGTGACGCAACCTGTATTATATGTCGTGAAGAGATGACCACAGCCAAAAAGTTAATCTGTGGACATCTTTTTCATGTTCATTGTCTGCGTTCGTGGCTGGAGCGACAACATACTTGCCCTACATGCAGAGCCCTAGTTGTACCACCTGAAAATGGTGCAAGTACAGCTGGAGGACAACATGGAGCACAGCCAGATACTCATCAACAGGGTAATTATGGTGACATATCTTTACCAACCCTCTTCTTCTTAAGCTTATTTTACCGAGAAGCTATAATAATAAATCATGTTACTTGAGCATTGTTTTTGATTGAATGCACACTCGTAAATGGTGAATTGTTTTTACGGAAAAATTTATTATATGTACTAATGAGGCGGCTTTGTAGAAGTCAGCAAATTGGTTCTATTTGTTAACTTTGTGAATGCTTTTCATGCACATGATTGCATACTGACTTGTACACTTTTAATGGGTTTTACAATATAGACATTGATGTTGATTTTACTTTCTTTTCTCTAGGTCACAATCTAGGATTTGTAGTTCTTGAACATGAAACTTGATGAATTTGGAAGAAATATGTGGGAGATGAATCATTTAAAATCCTCATCGTACTTAATAGATAGAGGCTATCATTATAAATCAGACTGCTACTTCACCCCCGCCATCCACCCTGTGTCTTTCCTATGGGAGAAAAAAGAGAAAATTACAAAGAAGAGCCATATGATTAGACATGTTATCTCTCTAGTCACCATATGACTTTCTTGTGATGATTGAGTTCTATGAGGTTTGGTTTGATGGCTTTCTTATCTTTGCTGTCAAAGGTAATGAATGTGAAAACATCATTGGATGTTAAATAAAGAGACAGCAAAATGCTGAGTTGATTTTGTAGTTACACTGTTATATTAACCATTTTTTAATTGAAATCGTGAAAAATAATACTGGTATCTTCAGCATTATTGTTAGACACCCCACCTAGCTGCCTCAACGCCTCGAGGAGAGGCAATTTGATTTGGTGCTGTCTAGCCAAGGGACACTCACCTTAGCCTCTCTCTTTTTTTGTTACTTATGTCCACTCTTACAATAATTCTCTATTTTAACTTTATATAGCTCATGAATGAGGGTTACTATTGTAGAATAACCAAGGAGTCGAGCATTTTATTATCTAGTAAAGACAAAAAAAGAGCATTGAAGATGTCAAGATAATTAAAATATTTTGGTGAGTTCCCATGTGAGAGCCACCTCTACAATGCCAACTGGCCAGTCACTTTGGATGAGACCATTCCATCCTAACTCTGTCTTGGTAACACCCTCACTGGTTCAAAAGTTGTGGAACCTTCAATTATGTGAATAAATGGTGTCTACCAAGCCTTGTTGCATTAAAGCCCCCTTGTGCCATCAATGACTATGGCATTCTATGGGATTCAACTTACAGCTTCATTAATTTAATGGAGAAGGTAATGGGGCAATGGAAGGTATCTCATTGAAAAACTATAGAATGAAAATTGGAAAGGAGCCCAACCACATGGATGTGGTATGAAAAAGGCCATTATCCTACAAACACAAAGGATGATCTACCTGAAATGAAGGAAGGAACATTGAGGATTCAACTGTGTTCAGAGACCAGATTTCAGAAGTGATTTTAGCCAATTTCCCTTTTTGTGCATGATGTGTTGTTATTTGACTGTTAGTCTGATGTGATCAGAAGCCAGCTTCATCCAAAGCCATTAATCAGCTATGGAATCATGCAGTGTGATTAACATAGGAAGCCATGCATTTTTTTTTAATATTTTCCTGGATTGAAATAGCACTGCATGGATAAAAAAAATCGCAATTTTCCTTGTAGGATGTATTTTCCTTTTCCCTTTGTTATTCAGTGTTCTTTTTTTAAGTTATGTTGTTGGAGCAAGCATAGAAACTTAACGTTTATGATTATATAATTATTCAGTGAAGCTGACTTCTTGTTTTGAATTTCGTTAGCTAATTGTTGAAATTTTGTACAGGAATAGGCACTGCAACTACTGCAGCTCAGATTTCGGCTGGTGGTGTGGCTGATGATAGTTTGATCCAGAATCAGGTCAGACTCCAAGCTGCTGCTGCTGCTGCTGCTTCTTTATACGAGAAGTCATTCACATATCCTTCAGCAAACACTCCAGTGTGGTATGCCCTTCTACCCAGTAGTAATATCTATATATTAATAAACAGCATGTGCACTGGGTTTGATCTTGGTTCTGTTAACTCATCTTATATATGATTTGTATGCCTGTGGGTGTCTACTCTCATACAGATGCATGCATGCTCCTTGCACTCTTGTTTTCAATCTTATGTCAGATTTTGAAATGGACTCAAAACTTGGCACCTCAGAAACATATTCTTCTAATTATTGTGCTGAAACTAGATGCGACAAATTTCTTGAAGTTCTATACGCTTAATTACTTTCTGCATTCCCCATCCTACTGTTTACTTTTTCAGACATGATGAAGGCCCAGGCTGTCTATTCCTATATTTATGTCCTCTTGCAACCAATTTGTGGTTCCAACTAGTGGCTGTAGTCGAATTTTGGAAAGAACTAATCCTCAGTATTTGCAGGTCTCCTGGATATGCCTTAATACCTCAAGTTCAAAGACCTTTGGCTGACAGGACTACTGTGGAGTCAGGTGGAGAGCAAGGTTTCATTGGACAACAACACCTGCAGTTTTCTATCCATGGTGGGCCATCAAACTTGTCCCTTCCTCAACTTCCCCACTGTGTCTTTATCCCCTTTCAGGCACATAGTGCTAGTGTGTATCAGGGAGAGAGAGCGGGCAGTACACCAATCTCTAAGTTGGAAGCTCAGAAAAATTTTCTTCAACACCAGATTGAGGTATCATTAAGTGCAGTTTACAGATTCTTTTCTGTCCCTGGTTGTTTTTATTATTATTTTGGTTTGTGTTATGCAATGTTGAACGAGTGAATCTTATTCGTAATATTGGTAAGATTCTGATTCCAAAGTCTTTTTCCATGTAATTGTTACTTGTTATTCAATGCATAACAAGGCTAATTATGTAAATACTGTGGCCTGACTTGAGTTTGTGAAAATCACACAATCAGAAAATATCCAAATGTGCCTTTTTTCATGTTTTGAAATTCTGGAAGAAAGCTTTTATATATTTCCATGTTGAGTTGTGAATTAAACAAGTTGATACAACCTTGTTTGTGGGAATTGGTTGTCCTATATGAACTGTATCATCAAGACAGATTATTAGGTGCTCCATATGTATATGTATTGCTCCAATCACATGTTTAAATATAATTTCTATAGTAGATTAACAATGCATTGGTTCTAGTTAATTGTCTCTGAGCTTAAATATTTGGCATTTTAAGCAAGTTATGTTGGTTTCTCAGTGACATGTTTCTCAAGCTCTGCCTTTTGCCCTTTTCAATAGGTCCTGCAAAGTCAGCTCCAACTACTACAGAAGCCAGAGACTGAGGAAAGCACGCTTTTGGCACCCACAACATTGCCAGACAATAAAGACAAGACTGCTGGATCATCATCCTCTGTATCAGAGTCTGGTCGTCATGCAGAGATTGGAGAGACTGATGCTCTCCTGATGCATAATCCTCAAGTAACTGCATTATGATGTCGAGAATAAACAGTGTTGATACATATAGGGAAAAGAATTTGAGAGACGTAGGGGCAGTGAGAAAAAGCAGGGAGTTAACACCCATCTTCCTCCCTCCCCATTTTTTTTTCCCTTTCCATAGTACAAGTTAAAATCGAACAATTTTTCTAAGTCAGGGATTAGCCATTGATTATTTGCTGGAAAGTAGTTTTTTTTTAGAAAATTATTTTTTAAAAAAATAAATTTTTGAAAAGTGAATTAAGTGAATTATTTTCTGATATTTGATAGTTATCATGGAAAATAAATTGAAAAATATTTTTCAGTATTTGGTTATGTCATAAAAAAAGAGTTGAAAAATAATAAGAAATGAATCTTATAAATTAAAAAGTTAAATGAGAAAAAAAATTTTAATTTAATAAATTATTTCAAATAAAATAAATAACAATTAAAATAATAGAGAATAAATCTATTAGTTTAATAACTTAAAAGATGGTAAAATTTAAAAAAATATATATAATTTTATAAATTATTTCAAATAAAATAAATAATAATTAAAAAAAAAAGATTAAATCTGATATATAAAAAATTAAGATTACAAAAAATAGGATTTTAATATCATTTTGCTTTTGTTTGCAATTCATTTTGATCTTGATGTAAATGTGCATGTTTAGTGCATATTTAGTTGGTTTTGTACCTCATTCTTTGGAAGTTAAAACATCGAATGAATTGTGTAATACTCAAGTCTTTGATGAGAAGCAGCTTTGTTAGATTGTTTAATTTGCTTTGTTAGATTGTTTAATTTGTGATACCGGATGATATCAATATTGAAATAAAATAGCTTATTAATAAGGGATAGGTTTTGCTTACCTTGATTACTATTTTAGAATAAATGAGATGAAGATACTAGAAATAGTAAAAATAACAAAAAAGATGATGATAAAATTTTATTGGGTAGTGGTGTAAAAAAAATAATTATCTTTGTATGGTTAAAATTGATTACTGTTATGGTGAATAAAATAAGATAAAATATAAAAAATTCCATTTTATTCTTAATATGTATTACTGTCTAACTTATTTATATATATATATATTAAAAAATTAGATATAATAACTTATAAAATTTAGACTGGTCTAGCAGGTCAATTCGGGACTCGATTGATCAAAGGCTTTTTTAAAAGATTGACATGACTTGACCAAGTCAAAAACCAGGATTGACTCGCAACCCTGTTGATCTAGGATAAAACATGAGTGAAGATGATGTGTCGTGAATGATTCGAAAATCGGTAACAATGAATCTGACAAAAATGGATGAAGGATGGGTCTGGTTGTGTTGTCTTTTTTTTGATGTTTAGGTTGGATTATAGTGATTTCAGGTAAATAAGATGGAGAATAGATTAGAATGATACTTTGATAAGTCGATCTGGATGCCACAAAGATCAATTTAGGATTTCGACGCCACACTATTTGTGATTGAAGAGTGATAAGTCAGGTACGGTTCTTCACAAAATCAATTTGGAAGAACAATTTTTAATTTTCTGAATTAAGTTTCAAATCTTGACCAAAAGTCCTTTATTACATATTCTAATAGTATATTTGTAATTGGAACATCCCTCCATAGTTAGAAAAATTCGACATGACAGAAGTCAAGCCCAAAAATTAGACTTTGACAAAGTAACTAGACAAATTTAACTAGCGCACATTTTCTGACTTTAATTGAAACATAAACAGACCAAATTTAAAATGGCTATAACTTCTTGCACAAAAATCCAATGCAATCATGGTTGGACAATCTAGAAAGATCACGTTCTGAACTTGAAATCCACCTAGATTAGCCTTGTTTTCATATGCAATTGATGACTTCAAATTCGGGTTCAAATTCATTTACTGTTCTGATCATAAACAACATCAATTCCTTCACTTATTTGCATTATCAACCCAAATTCAAGTAGCCCAGCATCACAAGAATGATTAAGGGCTTTTCCCATCTCTAAGTTTCAATTGTAGGCAAATAAGCACCCTTGAACTAATTTCAAACTGGGTGCTAATTTTTAACTCCGACGCAACTTCAATCATTCCAATTTGACTCGTCAAGGCTCTTTGTAGTTGTTTCACTCTCGCTCTTGTCATTAGACCATCTGGATTATAATTCCCATGATTCACATCAAGAGCCCATTAACTTTTTTTTTTTAATTTCTTTGGTCAAAACCCGGTTGCTTTTATTCTTTTTTTATTTTTTTTAGGGTTAAACCTTCTTATCTATGATCTAGACGTTATCCTATGTTGACTTTTGAGATGAGTTTTAAAATAATGATAATAATTATTTTTATCGTTGTGTTGACTTGGGTCAACCTAAGTTGATTTTTATCATGGCGACCTTGCCTTGGGTTGACCTTTAAGTTGATTTTCAAAACTATGATAATAACTACTTTCATCTTTACGTTAACTTGGGCCAACCTAGGTTTATCCTTGTGATCTTGGCCTTGCCTTAAGTTGACCCTTAAGTTGAGTTTTAAAACTATGACAAGATTTTATTCTTACGTTGACCCATATTAACCCTCCCATTCTGTGACTTGGGTTTTGCCTCGGATCGACCCCATTTAAGATTTTAAAATTAAGATAATAATTATTTTTATTGTAACGTTGACTCGGGTTAACCAGGGTTGAACCAACTGACCCGTAACCTGAGCCTTGCTCTAGGTTGACCCTTTAATTGGGTTTTAAGACTATGATAACAACCACTTTTACTCTTACATTGACTTAAGTCAACTTGCATTGACCTTCCCTTCTTGTGACTTGGGTCTTGCTCAAGATCGACCCTAAAGTTTTTTTTTAAAACTATGATAGTAATCATTTTTATTGTTACATGTCTTAGTTGAAGAATTTTGGAATTGAGAGTATTTCACAAGGATATTTTAGAAATAAAAAATATAAATTCTTTCATTTTGAAAGTACAAAAATTCACTTCAAAATTATTCTAGAAACAAATTTATTTTTATGTATGTCTCTTTCACCAAACACATTTGTATCTTCACCGTCTAAAAACCCTTCTATCTCGGGATAATAACCAAATGTTATCTAAGGTACAAAACCAAAAAGATACAAATATAAATAACCCACCACTTTAAAGATACAAATTACTCATCACTTTAGAAATACAAAGTTAAGGGATAAAAGTTTACTTCTCTCAGTAGAAATATAGAACTTGATAAGGTGTCAAAAGGTCAAGTCAAAGACTTTTAATTCAAATTTCGCTAAAGATCTTAATAAATGGTTTGAATTATTATTATATACTGATTAGTACTTAAAAGTGCATTTTTATCAAGGTTTTATATCATCATTTTGCACTTGAAGTATTAATAACTCCTTAACTAGAGCATGTTTTATAATAACAGATCTGATAATATAAGATAGTTTTAATTTATGGTAAATGTTCATTTTAAATGCAGGCATATCTCACAATTCAAAGGATTGATTGATGTGATTAACTATTGAAAGTGAAAGGACAAAGAAACGGCTA
>Ga0325411_1002587_pt1 | contig 20516 bp, 11 predicted proteins | sample PopdelMetagenome_13_FD_206181 | JGI IMG/M metagenome (GOLD analysis project Ga0325411, IMG submission 206181) | Populus deltoides microbial communities from Bellville, Georgia, United States - Xylem-PdIQD-R4 | ecosystem: Host-associated > Plants > Phyllosphere > Stem > Wood/Secondary xylem...
TATTGTTGTTATTGTGTTGCTGTTAACTATAATTTATACAACTAACCTCCTTGTGGTTCGACCCCGGTCTTGCCGGGTTATTTATTACTTCGACACTCCTGCACTTGGGAGAAGACATCAATCTTTTGATCGTGTCACCACCCCATTCATATCCACATAATCAACATGTTTATATAGCAATGTTCCTTCCTATTCTTGTACCATAATCATTCTTCCCCTCATGTAAGGAATACACAATTAATCTATAATAATATTAATAACAAGAACATATTTTACCAGTACATCTTCCATAAACCCTAACACCCACACAATTTTAATTTCATCAAAACATGTATTTAATCAAGTTTCTTAAATTTTACCAAAACTAGCAATAGATTCAAAAAGCAATACGTCATCCACTTTATATTTTATTGACGAGCTACTGTTTAACATGAATAACACCTTGGTGGAGAGTGTGTTTCCAATCTCCACCTTCCAGAATGAAGGCAACATCTAGGTACACCACATATAAAAAAAGGACATGATCCAACGGTGAAATCGACCGATGACCTAAACTGCCCTACAGGTGAATTTCCTTTTATTTTCCAGGAAATTTCCTATGATGATTTCTTTCAAACAGATTGTGTGCTTTCAAATCCCTCCGGTCAGGTAGTATAGGAGTCGGTGAAGAACAATATATCCCAAAATCAACATGATCTAATGGTGGCTACCAAAGATATGGCTACCAGAGCATTACTGGCTCTTCCAAATTCTACACTTCTCTCTCTAGCCGAATTTTCTCTATTATCTCTTACCTTTTTTTTGGACTGGTTAGCCTCTTTGCTGTTTTAAAGACATATTTTTCATTAATTATAATTTTGTACCTCATTTATGCCTTTATTTATTTTATTTTATTTTTCACGTAAACTATACGGTTTGTTTCTACTTAAATCGCCAGTCTTTACCGAACTCCGATTGGGATGAGATCTTTAACCAAGGTAGGAAAACATATTAATAAACTTTATACAAAATTGCATTCCAATCCAACAATTGGATTGAGAGCTCTACTTTCTAATGTAAAATTGATTAGTTTATGACTTTTCGTCAACAATCCAAATTTTCTTGTTCAATCTTTACATAAAATCATATCAATCATCCTTCTAAACCTTTAAAGTCATTTTATTATTTTGAAATATATTCACTTTAAAATTTCCATCTTTATTTATTTATCAGGCTTATTACCGTTTTAAAGTAACGTCACTTATTTTTTTATCAGTACTTGCACCTTAAGTCCTGCCCTTTTCATTGCACTGTCCTTTATTATAATTTATTCTTTACTAGAAACATTTTATCATTTTTCTCATTATTTTATCCATGTGTTGGCTTCCAGAACTACTTGCATTTGCATTGTATTGCCCCCCGGGATTTTGCTGTGGTTGAGATGGAAACTTACCTTTCTCTTGAAAATTGAGAGCAGATGTGAACTTTGCAAGAGTATCTTTAAGATTTGCTATAGTTTGAGCATTTTGAGTGTTGATTGTCTCTTGCTTTTCAATGAATGCATGCAATGTTTCCTCAAGATTTCTTCTAGGAGGTGGAGCAAAAGGAGGTGTATATCTATGAGAATTTTGGAAAGTGTGGTGTGCTTGAAACGGTGGTTGTGAAGTTTGTGCATTATTGTTATCACTCTTCCAATTGAAATTTGGGTGATTTCTCCGACCAGGGTTGTATGTTTACGAGTATGGGTTATGATTGGGCCTTTGAAAACTGTTTAAAGCATGGGCTTGTTCATGGAGGCATTCCTTGAAAGAAGGCAAAGTTGGACAGTCATTGGTTTCATATTCATTTGTTTCACAGATTTGACACACAATGTCTTGAACATATTTTAATTGACCACTTTTTTTACATTCAAGTGCCTCGACTTTTCTAGCTAAAGATGCAAATTTGGCTTGGAGGTCATGATCTTCCCTAAGGTTGTACATACCTCCACTAGATGTATGAGGTTGAGTTTTACCCGGTGCCTCATAAGTGCCCGTAGTGTCCCAATTTTGAGAATTTTTAGCTAGAAATCTAGATACTCCATTGCTTCATCAGGGTCTTTATTTTCAAAAGTTCCATTGCACATAAATTCCACCATTTGTCTATCTTTAGGTGTTAACCCTTCATAAAATTGTGAAACCAATCTCCATGTTTCAAAACCATGATGGGGGCAAGTATTAAGCAAGTCTCCATACCTATCCCAATATTGGTAAAATGTTTCACTTGGTTTTTGAGTGAAAGTGGTGATTTGTCTTTTGAAAGAGTTTGTTCTGTGAGATGGAAAAAACTTCTTTAAAAATTATTGTTGCATTTCATCCCAAGCATGAATGGATCCTGACCTAAGATTTTGTAGCCATGTTTTAGCTTTATCTTTTAATGAAAAAGGAAAAAGCTTTAATTTAATGGCATTCATGCTACAATTTAAGTCATTATAGGTGTTACAAACTTCTTTAAATTCTCTCAAATGCAAGAATGGATTTTCTAGATCTAAGCCATGAAAAGAAGGTAAAAGTTGAATAATGCCTGGCTTAAAATTAAAATGAGATGCATCAGGAGAAAAAATTATGCATGAGGGTGCATTTGTTCTTGTGGCATTCATGTGATCTCCAAGTGTTCTAACACAGTTATTCTCATTATTCTCATTATGAAGTGACTGATTATCTTCTTCGGCCATATTTTCTGAAAATGATGAGGATACCCTACAAAGTCTACCACTTAATGTACGTGATCAAACTCTCATGGATGTGTAGGAAGAGAATAGAAGGAATAAGAAAGCAAAAGAAAAAGAAACAAAACAAAAGAAACAAAGTTAGATACACAAAAAGTGAAAAGAGAAAATAAAATAAATATTATAATTTATACAAGAATTTACCTCCCCGGCAACGGCGCCAAAAACTTGACACGACCAAAAGATTGATGTTTCTTCCAAGTGTAGGAGTGTCGAAGTAATAAATAACCCGGCAAGACCGGGATCGAACCATAGGGAGGTTAACTATATAAATTATAAATAACAACAACAAGAAGAAGTTAAAGAGGACTTTGAGATGTAAGATTAATGTGAGGATTAAACACTGATAAAAACAAATATCAAGGTTAGAGGATCCACTAATGGTATTTCAAACAAGTATAGTATAAACTCTTTTTATTACTTAACTGGAAACCACACACAAAGGAGGTTCTAATCGGATGATTTGTCATTAATAGCTCATTATAAATTGTTAACATGATCATATTAATTATCTTATTTAAGTAACACCAAACTTTTAAATATTGTCAGGAATTCATGATGCTAACTTATGTTAACAACAAATCAAGTTTCTTTCATAGCACAGGTGTAGGTTATACCATACGGTTGAGCTATAAAAGTGCCAAGCATTTGTTGTACCAAGTGTTATACAACACAAATCTAGATTAACCATTTAACAAACAAGGTATTAAGAATTAATAAGATAAAAATGATAAGACATGTTAATAGCAAGTTGTTTAGGATATAAGCATTGAAGTCCATATTGAGTTTATATTATACTTATTCTTACACTATTAGTGTAACCTTTTCACCTTGACATAATAAACTTAGCTAAACATAATGAAGAAGAGAAACATAAATAAACAAGATAAGAACATAAATAAGATACAAGTTAACTAAGTAAAGGAAAGAAAATGAAAAGCATAAACATGATATTAATGAAAGCAAAACTTAAGCATTACAAAAATATAAAGAGAGAGAGCAAGAGCAAGATCTTGATATGAACAACCAATCTCTTAAATGCATGGCAAATGCCTCCTTTTAGAGGCCAAAATTTGAAACTATTGATTTGATGACTAATTGTTGAGTGGGTGACCAACTCTTGACTTGGTGACAATCCTTATCTTCTTGTCTGAACGAAACGTCATTGCTAACGTCAGAATTTGAACAGACTTGAATCATGAAAGTTCTAGGAAATTGTCTCAGCTTTCCAAAAAAAATAAAAAATTGAGGTCATTTGGACTTCTAGAACTCAAGATATGGGCTGAATACTAAACAGTGTCTAGGCTGCAGGACAAATTCAGACTTCTCCGTTGTTGCTATAATTTGGACTTGAAAACGACCTTTTTAAATCTTGGACTTCCATAAAAGTTTTAGGCCTATGTCTTAGCTTTCCATCCATATAAAACAGACCTAAATCCAAGATCTACAACTCCAGATATGACCCGATGACCGAACAGTGTTCTAGTTTGGACTGAACCAACATCTCTTTTCTAAGTTTAAACCTCTCTTTGTCCTTTCAATTTCAGTGTTTAAATTCATAAATCAATCCTTTCATTTATGTGATAGGCCTATATTTAAGATGAACATTTACCATAAATTAAAGGTATCTTATGGTTTCAGACTTGTTATTATAAAACATGCTTTAGTTAAGGAGTTATTGATACTTCAAGTGCAAAATGATGACATAAAACCTTGATAAAAATGCACTTTTAAGTACTAATCAAGGTCATCCCCTCTATTGTATATCATCATTTATCTATTATTTCTTATCTTGTTTTCGATCACTCATTGAGATCATACCACTTTCAGTCTTACATTTACATAAGAGTTTACACATCCGCATATATAAATTATAAATTTCTAGGGTTTCACAACACTGATTCGCTGTAGACAATGAAATTCAGCAGCGCACACTGATTCGTAACAGACAATGAAATTCAGAAGCGAACACTAAGTCACTGCAGACAATATAATTCGACAACAAACATTGAATTACTGCACACAACAGAATTTCGGCAGCAAACACTAATTTGCTGTAGACAACACAAATTCTTGGCAGCGAACGATAATCCACTTCAGACAACACGATTTCAGCAACAAATGCCGATTCACTGCATACAACACAATCTCGACAACGAGCGCTAATTCGCTGTAGACAACACAAACTTTCAGCAGCAAATGCTGATTTGCTGCATACAACATGATTTCGGCAAGGAATACTAATTTGCTGCAGACAACACAAATTTGGCAGCGAACACTAATTCGCTGCTGGCACATAACTTGTTGAAGACAATTGAGTCGCTACCGACTCATAAATTGTCAACACAACCCTAGTCATTGCCAATTTAGAAATCAATAGTGGAGATAAACTCGTTTCGAGTTTAATTATAATATGCAATCAAGTAGTTTAATGAAGCATTAACGTTACTATGTGTTTAGGGCATAACACTCGTAGTTCCTTTATATATTTAGTTTATGTAGATATAATACACATGAACATATCAATTCGTGCAACTACTCATAACCTTCAATCCAGTTATCAGCAATGGAGACTATCGCTGCCGACCCATTCATTCGTTTGAAAGTGCCCCCATGATCAACCAAAAAACTGAAGAAGGAAAAGCACAATACCTTAAATGATGTTGTTTTGACTAATTCCTACATATTAGGGTTTTTTTTTTTATTATTTGGGATATGTCAATTTTCAATTTGATCCTTAGTCTTCTATTTTCGTTCTATTTTACCCTTAATTTCCCTCTCTTTTTTTTTCTTCTAATTTTGGTTAATTGCGTCTTTGCCAAATTCACTTGTCAATCCTAATTTTGAGTGCCTTTTACAAGTTGATCATTGGTCTCTGATTTGTTCAATTAGACCCCCAAATGACCACTAAACTTCTAATATTTTTTATTTGATCCTTAATTTCTCCTGATTCCAATCCTTGAAGTTACGTGTGTTTCGTAAATTGATCATTGGTTCATAAAAAGTTCAATGAAGTCCTATTTTCTCACCAGACTTTGAATTTTATGCAATTAAGCCCCTGATTTGATTAATTAAACTTTCCAAGCTTTCGGTCGAGTCCTTAAACTTCATTTTTTTCGACATCAAAATTGAGTTTTAAAAGTTGATTTCTCATGCAATTAAACCTTCAATAATTAATTAAACCTTTGAAAATCCCAATTGAGTTTTTAAACACCTAAAAAAACATTTTACTAATGGGCTTTGTCAATTAAAACCTTGGATTGCTATTTTAGCCTACCAACTTTCACTTGGCTTTTTAGTCTTCCATCATTGGTCTCGAGCATTCCTTTTTTAGGCCGTGTATTTTCTTATATTTTTTTATATTTTATTATAAAATGGGTAGCAACAATTCTCATGTTTGCAAAAAAAATCTTAATAAATTTAGAATATGTGGATTTCTTTACATAAAACAATGTACTCCAACCTATTTGTTCAAAAATACCATCTATCTTAAATGCACAACGATCATTTCCTAAGCCTCTTTCTATAGCAATTGATCTATTTGAAAAAGAACTAAAAAATCTTTGACTATCATCACTTTGATAGAAAGTTAGATCATTTGCCTTTTTGCTACGCGATTCGACTTCTCTTTGGCGTTTTCTTCATGACATTACTTTTTAATCTTCAAGAAACAACCTAAAATAGAGTTTGATTTGGTGAAATTGGTGAAAATTTGAGAGAGAATTGGGTTAAGGCTTAGGGTTTTAAAGTAGGGGTATTTTGATTTTTGTTTGAAAATGACACACACACATATATTATAGAGCAAGCAATCGACCAGTTGCTTTGGGTTAAGTTCAATTGGTTAGCTGATTGAAATCCAAACTAAGAATTTCTTAAAATTTTCTTTTGGTCCTTTCTTTGCATTAAAGATGAAGCCCTTTCATGTAAAAATCTTGTCCAAAACACAAAGAAATTAAGGGGCAAAAATTTTAAAAATTAGGCAGTAGCCTCACTACCAACCCTCTAGTTCAATCGATTGATCTGTTGATCCAGTTGTATTAACTAGTCGATTAGTTAACACAAAAAATATAATTTTCTAAATTTTCTTTTTCACAAGTGTTTTATGAGTCAAAATATAACTATTTGCTCAACTTGTAGACTTAACAATTGACTCCAAATCAATTCTCAAAAAGTTATTCATCTAGTAGCTATGCTATGTTTCTTCAGCTTAACTAGTCAACCAGATGAAATGACCATAACGAACTAGTTGACTAGTTTGTCTTAGACATGGAAAACAATAAATTTTGCAGCAAAACAAATATTTTAAGATTTTAATGCTAATAGGGGTATAATTTTGCTCACTTAAATATATCTAATTTATTTTCAATAATGTATACAAAAAAACAAATATTAAACATCTTTAGCATGAATAAAGCCTAAATTCCTTTTTATTTTGCAAAAGTGATCTTTACTTAAAGGCTTTATGAAAATATCTATTAATTGGTGTTCTGTGCCCACAAACTCAAGTACAATATCTTCTTTAGTCATGTAATCCCTTAGGAAGTGATGTCTAACTTCTATGTGTTTTGTAGGTGAGTGTTGTATATGATTCTTAGAAATACTTATTGCACTAGTGTTATAACATTTAATAGGTACATGATAAAATCTATGTCCATAGTCTTCTAAGGTTTATTTCATCCATAATATTTAAGCACAACAACTACCCGCTGCAATATATTCTTATTTAGTTGTTGATATGACTATAAAGTTTTGTTTCTTACTAGCTCAAGATAGTATTAATGATCCTAAAAGTGACATGTTCTATTAATATTTTTTCTATCAACTTTGTATCTAACAAAATCAACATCTGAATAGCTAGTCAAGCTCAACTCATTTCCTTTCAAATACCACAACCCTAAATAAGTTGTACCATACAAATAATGAAAAATATGTTTAACAACACTAATATGAGATTCTTTAAGACAGGCTTGAAAACATGAGCATGAACATAAACATACACAAAACATAATATCAGGTCTACTTGTAATTAAATATAAGAGTGAACGAATCATACCTCGATATTTGGTGATGTCTACATTCTTACCATTTTCATCCATATCAAGCTTTGTTGATGTCGCTATAAGTGTGTTAGCTTCTTTGACATGTTCCATCCCAAATCCTTTTAAAAGATCCTTGTTGTACTTGCTTTGGTTAATGAATATGCCATCCTTTGTTTGTTTGATTTGCAATCCAATGAAAAAGTTCAATTCTCTCATCATACTTTTTTCAGATTCATCTTACATGCACTTTGCAATATCCTTAATAAGAGATTCATTAGTGACACCAAATATAATATCATCAACATAAATTTTCACAATCAAGATATCTTTACCTTTTTCTTTTTTTTTGTAAAGAGGGTGGTGTCAATTTTGCTAATGTTGAAACTATTTTCAATATAGGTGCTTGTTTTAAACCATTAAGACCTTTATGAGTTTAAAAACATGGTTGGGAAAATGAGAATTTTCAAAACTTGAGGTTGCTCAACATACACTTCTTCCATGATAAAATCATTTAAAAATACACTTTTGACATCCATGTGAAAAAATATGAAGTTGGCTTGACAAACATAGGCTAAAAACATCCTTATTGATTCTAGTCTAGCTACTACTACAAAGGTTTCTTTATAATCAATACTTTATTCTCAATACCTTTAAAAGGATTGCCAATAATTAACTCGGGAAGATAAGAGGTTACATACCTTTGCTTTTTTGCTGACATCAATGAGTTATTTACCATTTCTTATTGATTGCTTGTACTAGGTTGGTCTTTGTTTATTCCTTCATTGTTGTCCTTTATGGTGGTCTTATCATTATGAATCAGTTGTTGAACACTTTCATTAATATCATTTAGAGTCTCAATAATTTTGTCATTTTAATTTTTCTCAAAGATGACATGCATGGATTCTTCAAGACAAAATGTTCTATTATTGTAAACTTTATATGCTTTGTTTGAGGAGGAATAACTATGAAAAATTCTAACATCACATTTTTAATCAATTTTTTCTAGATTATCCTTGGTGTTGAGAATAAAGCATTTTGAACAAAAAACTTTGAAATATGAGATGTTGGGTTTCCTTCCTCTCCAAAGCTCACAAGAGTCCTTTTCAACTTTGGTCTCAAGATGACACGATTTAAACCATAACAAGATGTGTTTATGGCTTCCACCCAAAAATATTCAGGTGTATCAAATTTATTTAACACTGTTCTTTCAAATTCTTTAAGAGACCAGTTTTTTCTTTTCATAACCTTATTTTATTGGGGAGTTCTAGGTGTTAGAAAGTTATGGTGGTATCCTTTTTCTTCATAAAAGAATTCAAACAAATCACTTATAAATTCATCACCATGATCACTCATTATGTTTATGATGAAAAAACTTTTTCATTTTCAACCTTCTTTGAAAACTTTATAAATTCATAAATAGTTTGATCTTTTAATTTTAAAAACAAAACTCATGTATACCTTGTAAAATCATCAACAATCATAAGCACATATCTCTGTCAACTATTTCTGAGTCACAGTAGATTATGTGCGTTGGTGATTTTATGCGCTAATAGTAGAACTGAATCGCGTTGATGATTTTTGGGTCTTTAGCGACGTAGTTTTCATTAATAATTTCTAAGTCAACAGTAGATTATGTGCGCTTATGATTTTATACGCCAGTGGTAGAATTGAATAGCATTGACGATTTCTGGGTTGGCAGCGATGTAATTTTCATCAATGATTTTTGAGTTAACAATAGATTCTATGCGCTGAGGAATCCAAGCATCAATCGAGGAAACAATTCATTGACAATTTTTGAATTGACAATGAATGTTTTTGCTGATGATTTCTGTGTCACCAGCGAACCAGTTTTCGCTGACAAGTTCTATGTCATTAGCGAAGCAGTTTTTGCTGATGATTTATGTGTCACCAGCGATCTAGTTTTTATTAACAATTTATTAGTTACCAACGACTCAATCTGATAACTTTTCTGTGATAGCAACAACTTAGTTTGTTGATGAATTCCTTATCAAAAATGATTTAATGCTTAGGACGATTCCATTGTTGGTCTAATCTAAGTCACCACAAAACTCAAGAATTAAACAGTAGGACGCCCGTGAGTGGCCACCTTTTAAAATAAAAGGAAGTGTCTTGATATGATGATGTTCATTGTATGATTGTATAATGTATGGAACACTTGAATGTCAACATGTCTATTCTTGAGATATGTATGATGATGGTTACATGGTTGCTTGATATGAGTATACTGATTATGATCATTTGATATGTTAGGTGGTACGACTGGGATCAGACCTTCGACCAGATAAAGGCACTCCACAGGAGGAACAGGTAGGTGGTTTTCCACCCTCTTTTAGCATAATATTAATCCTCTGAAATGAATCTGTTACTAAAGATCCATTACTATCTTGTGTGAATAATGAATTGTTTATAGAATGTGGGATTGGATTTTGATGATTAGTTTTGACTAATGGCATCCTAAAGAGATGACCGGACTTGGATATGATGATTAACTATGGTTAATGACAGCCAAGATAAATGACCACATTGAGCATTATGATTAGCTACGACTAATGGTAACCAAGATGAATGACCGAGTGTGTACATTATGATTAGCTTCGGCTAATGGCATTCAAAATGAATGACCGGGTTGGAAGTTGTGATTAGCTTAAGCTAATGGCATCTAAGATGGATGATCGAGTTTGAATATTATGACTAGTCACGGCTAATGGTATCTGAGATAGATGACCCGGTGTGTATATTGTGATTAGCTTCAGCTAATGACATCCAAAATGGATGTCCGGGTTGGAAGTCGTAATTAGCTTCGACTAAAGGCATCCAAGATGGTTGACTAGGTTTGAATATTGTGATTAGCTACGACTAATAACATTCAAGATGGATGATCGGGTGTGTATATTGTGATTAGTTACGGCTAATGACATCTGAGATGAATGACCCGGTGGGTATATTGTGATTAACTATGGTTAACAGCATCTGAGATGGATGACTGGGTTAGAACAATGTGGATAAACGTATTTAGTGGTTTCGTAAGGGATGATTGGAATAAAGCAAAAAAAAAAACTTCAGCAATGGAATTAACTCCGGTTCCTACCACTCTTATAGAGAGGTTGGGATGTGTGAATAAGGATAATAAAGTTGATGAAATATGTATTATGTATGTAAGGAGTAAAGAAAGGATTATATAATGTAACCATATTATTTGATAGTTTCACCCATATTTACCTATTGTTTTGCCTATGTTTTATATATAAAATGCCTTGATATTTTTTATTTTATGTTTTAAAGGAACTTTTGGATGAAAGATGCAAAAAGGATTAAATTGGAGGTAATTGGCAGATTTGACCTTTAGTTGATGTTTTGTGCAGAGCGTGAGCTCTAGAGGTCGAAATGAAGTGATTCCAGTGAAATTGAAAAGCTAACGTCCATACCTTTCTGAACATCTAAGGCAAGAAAATAAAATAAGGAAGAGCATGGAAATCGCAGCCTTTAAAGTCAAATCTCGCAATCTGCCAATGTTGACCTTCGACCAGTCCGACTTGAATATCTGGAGCTACAAAAGTCCAGTTGATGGAACCTCAATTTTTTTTGCATTCCTGACTCAAAGACCTATCAACGCTCCAAATTTCAGCCAAAAAAGATGTCTTATTAGGGAGATATGATTTTGTAAAGATAACAACTGAATTCTGCCAGCAAACAAGTTTCGTGAAGAAACGAGTCCAACTTACATTCTGAAGCATCTAAACCGACATCTAAGTTTTTATTTAAGCAATTTAATCCTCTAAGTCAAAGCTTGAAGATTTCATGCAAGGTTATTTCTTTTTTTTTTAGGAAAATAGTTATTGAAGCACTTGAATGTAAATTGTCTACTTAAAGGAGTACTATTTTGTGAAATAGAGACTGTGGTTTCCTAGGATATAAAAAGAATGAGAGAAGAGAAGAGGGGCAGCCAGCCAAGAAGAGAAAAACATCCCCTTCCTCCAATAAACCCGAAATCATGCATTCCTTTTTTTTTTATTAGTTGTTCAACAAACGTGCAAGACTAAACTCTTTTTCTTGGTTGCAAGGACATGGATACCTTTGGATTTCAAGAACTGTGAGATTTATTTTACCTTTTCTTTCTAGTTTATATGATGAATATGTTTGTTTTCCTATGCTTATTTTTTCAATGATTGTTTATTTTAGTTGCTAGAGTGGACTCTAAGTTATTATTGTAGACAATCTATTGCTAAGTTTGATATCAAAATCAGAGTTGTGGTATATGCACTTGTGAAGCAACTGAGTTTAATAATTATGGTGGATCTACGTTATTAATCTTAGGGAGAACATTCAATTAAATCAAACATTGACTGCGGACAATTATGTTTTCTTGATTAATCAACTTATCTAGTTATTAAGGTTGCCACTGAATTAAATTACTAGTGCGGACACTATGGTTGTTTGATGGTTAGGGTTAGTTATATGGTGGATCCGTTAACTAACCAATGTTAAGAAGAGATAAATATTCAGAATATAAATTGATGTTTCGTTTCCGTGATCAGTTCTGATTTCTGTAGGTGGATGTTTACTTGTGACCAAGGTTTGTTCTTTTGATAATTTTCTGATTTTATTTAATTTTGCATGATAGTTTTCTGCTTTTTTTTTTTGCTTTGGCCTCGATAACGTCCAAACCCCCCCCAAATTGCATCATCTAGCATATAAATCTAACTTGAACCTTCCTTGTGGGATCAACCCCTTGCTTGCTTTATACTATCTTGTGTGTTGTGTTTTAATCTAGGGTAATTAATTTGTGCGACCACGACATCGCAACATTATACTTACTTAGGCTAATAACAGAAAGTAGCAATAATAGTATTTTGGTTATCTATTGTCATGTTTAGATTGTTTATAATTCTTGTATTCATTTTTGTACTATGTCACACAATCAAGGTGCGTAGGAAACCCGTTCCATGGTATCCATATGTTTAAAGTTCCCTATATAGGCTTAAAATTCTCATGGCATAACAGTTAACACGATACAAGGACTATTTTAGATAATCTAGATTGGGTTTTTAGTAGCTCTATCTGGTTCACTACTTGGTTGGCTACTTGTTTAGAATTTTTTCCTAGAGAGCATTTAGATCATAGTGTTGTAGTGGAGTAGTTTGGTGCATCAATTCCCAAGGTAAGAAATTCCTTTAAGTTCTTAAATTTTTGGGCTGATAGAGATGATTTCTTGGGAATTATTGAGGATGTCTGGTGTAATCCTATAGAGGGTACCCCTATATATAGTTTCACTAGAAGATTGAGTGTGATAGAGACGAAGGCTTAGTGGGATGATAAAACACCAAGCCTCGATGGCTATACTTTACTGTTTTTCAAAAAGAGTTGGGGGATTCTTGGTAATGAAGTATTTTTTTGAATTCTCTACTTTTCTTAGATGTGTTAATGCTACTAGGATAGCTTTGGTGCTAAAAGTAGAGAATCTTGTTACTATGAATGACTTTAAGCCTATATCTTGTTGTAATGTGATGTATAAGTGCATATCTAAAGTCATTATGAGCAAGTTGTAGTTGATACTGCCTTATGTTATAGGGCCTTCTCAAACTGCTTTTATGTCTAAAAGACATATATTAGATACCATTTTGTTGATATAGGAGCTTATGCATAACTATCATTTATCCAATACTATGTCTAGATGTGCTTTGAAAATTGACACCAGGAAAGCTTTTGATACAGTTAATTGAGAATTCATCCTCTCAGGTTTGAGAACTATTGGAGTCCCTAGCTCCATGATTAGATGGATTGAGGTCTGCATGTCCATTGTACCTCTCTTAGTGGCTATGAATAGGGAGTTAAATGGGTTTATTTAGTCAGCCAGGGGTATCTGGCAGGGTGATCTTATATGTCCTTATTTGTTTGTGCTGGCTATGGAGGGCTTGAAAGGTATTTTTAGAGAGGCTGATCAGGATCTGAGATACCACAATCACTAGAGGTGTCAGCAGGAGAGTATTACTCATTTATGCTTTGTTGATGACCTTATGATATACTATCAGGTAGACAAAGATTCAGTGGGAGTTTTCAAAAAGGCTCTAGATTACTTTGCTGTGTTATTAGGGTTGGTGATCAACTCGAATAAGAGTCATGTTTTCTTATTAGGTGTGGATGATGATTTGAAAGCATCTCTCTTAGATCTCTTGGGTTTTAGGTTGGGTTCCCTATCGGTCAGATACTTGGGGGTTCCTTTGATTACTACGCGAATGAAACATAGTGATTGCATGGCTTTGGTAGAGCGGATTCTTTCTAAGATCAGGTTTTGGACCCGACATCTCTTATATACGTTGGCCATTTGCAACTGATCAAATTCGTTCTTTTTTCCATCCAGGTATATTGGTCTATTGTGTTTATCCTTCCTTGTTCTATTATCAGAAAGATTGAGGGCCTATTAGCTGTCTTCCTTTGAAAGGGTTCATCAATTTCCCCTTCAACGACAAAGGTGGCTTGGGCTTTGGTATGCTATTGTAAACCCCAGGTGTAAATTCAACATAAAATTAAAGAAATGTTTCAAATCGGATAAAGGAAATAAAATGAATGATGTATGATTTTGATATATAGAACACAAACATACAAACACACACACACACACACACACACACACATATATATATTAAGGGTAAGGATACGAAAATTGATCTAAAATCGTCGCTCATAATGTTGGTTAAGAAATGTAAACCCGGTACAACTCAAGAGTTCCATAAAATTTCTGAAGGAAGTGTATAAGGAAATTAAGCAAATAAAATATAAAAATTAGAGATTTGATACTTGTAGTAAGGCAAGGGATATGGCCTTTGAAATTAAAAAAAAAATGGTTAGCAAATAAATTTTTAAAATAGAAGTGCGAAAAATGCTTGAAAAATAAAATAAGTTCAAAATATCAATTAAATTTAAACGGAAGTGATTTATGAGGAAAGAAAGGTATTGGGGTATAAATTAATGAATTTTGATATCGCCTGTTGAAAATCGATATTAAAATATATCGGGATGGGGGAAATCATACCTGATGTTTTCCTATATAAGACTTGACAAATGTTTGCCTATATAAGACTTGTTATGGCCAACCATGAAGAATGGAGAAGAAAAAAGGGAAAAACTCCATTTTGTTTGAAAATTCTTAAGAAATCTAGAGAAATACAAGAAAAAAGAAGAGAGTTAGTGATACTAAAGAATTTAGGAAATAAAATCCTTTAGATTTAAAGTGTTTTGAGAGAAGAAATTTATGGATAAAGTGAGGAGAAAGTGGTGGCAACAACAATTAAGGAACACGAGATGGGAATCATTGATTTGTTAGCAATTGGAGCCTAGATTACTCTTTAATAAGGTGTCCCAACATCCATTTAACATGTTCTTACAATAATTGTAAAGTTTCCATTGAATTTTCCATCAAATTAAGATTAGGGTTCATGATGAATTTTGGGGAAGTGAGAAATTGAATTGAGTTGTCGTTTGGGGTTGAAAACAGTTAAAATAACAAGTAATTTTGTAAGAATTTTGAAAGAAAATTTATAGCTCCTTACTAAGTGTGTGGCCGACCATTGATGTAGGAAGAAGAAGGATGTTTTATTTGAATATTTAACTTGATGATGTGTTTTTATATGAATTAAAATGATGAGAAAAGCATGAACGAATAACAATGAAGGTGTTAGACAGGGTTGAGAAGTGTTGATTGATAAGTTAATGAAATTAGACAAACTAATTCTTAGAAGGTGTTTTTGGCAACATTGTAATGTATATAACTTGGCAAGGAATTCATTTTGATGATGTAAAAACCCTGATTTTCTACATCCCTTTTCGCAATACATTGGAAATTTTTGGTAAATTGTTTTTAAACAAGTTCCACCGAAATTTCTATCAAAATTTTGGCAGAGCCTCCCCTATACCAGGAAGTCTCAAGTTATCAATAAAATCATATTACACTTCCAATTTCATTTCACAACCCGATCCAATCATCCTAGATCTCAACCCAACTCATCATCATTAACACAACACATCTTATTCAATAACATCATATAATTCAAGTTCACTAAATAACAATGCATAATTCAATTGTTACATAATATTATCATATAAATTATATCTTGCATTATAACATCATGTAATGTAATTAAAGTGAAGGATTCAATTTCAACTATAAATATGCATGGTTAAATAGGTACTTAGAATTAAAGTCATACATGCAAATTTACAAGTTAATATTACATTTCAAGTTTTAGGAGATAAGTCTCTTAATTTATAAATAATTACATGATCAAAAGTAAAAGGTAATTAAACTAAGATCACTCTTGATGTGACCTCGATGGAACTAAAAACAGAAATTAACATGTATATATAAATATAAAAGGTAGTAACAAACAATAACAACGACACATTATAATTTTCATGGCATTTTTTTATACATAAAATTAAGCATAGACCTCTTTTACAACATACATTTTCCATCTATTACTAATGCACATCTAATATCCTAACCTATTTGCCAAGAATAATTTCATCTTGAAAATCTCAACACAACTCAATGATTTCGAACACTATCTCATTATGAATCAATTCTCACTTTATACCAAGATATTCCTATCTTGGTATCATTTGTTTATCCCATTCTTTTTGAATAACTAATCAATAATTTCTCTTCTATTTTCTAGAAGGTAATTGCCAATACTAATGAATCTCATTAGTATCATTAGTCTCCCAATACTGAGTTAGACTAATCAATTCCATTCAAGTGCCAATATCAATACAACCGATTGATATCATTAACTATTCCTACCCCGGAATAGTTAATCAATTCTTATCCACATCTGGTTAACCATTAAAGTTGCTAATATCAAGAACCCTTGGCATCCTTAACCTCCTTACCCGAAGTAGCTAATCACACCAGAAATAGTTGCCGCTATCAATGTGACCCATTGGTATCATTAACTATTCATGACCTGGAATAATTAATCAACTTATCTTTTTTTCTTAAGCGGGAGTACCCATGCTGATGTTAGTAATCTTTACTAACATCATTAGTCACCCAATTATCAGGATCGACTAATTAATTTAAGAAATGTCGGCACTAATGGAACCTCATCAATACCATTAGCTATCCAAACCTGAATAACTAATCAATGTCATCTAAAATGATGGTACCAATGAAACCCCATTGATACCATTAGCTATCCAAACCCGAATAGCTAATCAATGTCTTCTGAAATGTCAGTACCAATGGAACCCCATTGATACCATTAGCAATCTAAATTTGGATACTAATCAATGTCATCTCAACCTTCCATTCATATCGATCCCCTTTCATTTTTTTTTATCAACATCATATGCATTGTAACCACGATTGCCAAGTATCATTCACACACAACCTTAGTTACCAACACTATGGTTACTAAGCATCATTCACATAACCTTGGTCACCCTCATTATGGTGCCAAGTATCAACCCATAAACTTGGTCACCCTTGTCATGGTGCCAAAGTATCAATTTATGCCCTTAACCACCCTTATCATGGTGATAAGTATCATCATAATGTATCTTTAGCCACCGACACTATGGTGACCAATTATCCATCATTTCTCCTCTAAACTCCAAGTCATTGTGTATACTCAATCCATACCGAGGTATGTAAGATAATCACGTCTATTCCAAAGTTATCATGACTAATTCGATACCTATCATTGTATGCAAGGTACTTGTATCCATTATAATAATAACATAATTAATTTGATACATAACAATGCATGCAAGGTAATCATGTTCGTTTAAATATTATCTAACTAACTTGATTCATACCATTGTACACAAGGTACACATATTCATTCAAACATTATCCTAATTAATTGATCCATACTGTTGTACGCAAGGTACACATGTTCATTCAAACATTATCATAATTAATTGGATCCATACCAATGTATGCAAGGTCTTTTTATTCATTCCAATAATGTCATCACAAGTTTGATACATATCAATGTATGTAAGGTACTCATATTCATTCCAATATTTATCGAAGCAATAAAACAATAAATTCTAAACTTTATCAATAAGTTTACACAAATTAAAAAAACAAGGTGCAATGCACCTACCTATTTCCCCAACCGACCGAGTCCCTTCAACTACCAACGACTTTGCTCCAAACATCTCTTATGTTTGGGAATCAAAAGATACAATTAATATCCTCTTATATTTTTATCACAATGTGCATTATCATACTATTGCAATTTGATTCACATGAATTCATAGTCATGTTTTAATTTTATTTTTCAATTATTTTCCTTCAACTACCTCATTACACTTTATTCAAGGTGCCCTAACCTCAACTGAAAGTTGGGTGACCGAACTGTTCAGTCCTAATATATGGATTGGACAACCAATATCTCACTTTTCCTACTATCATCTTGTTTTTACATTAATATCCTATGGCTTATATATATCATCATCACTTATTCATGTTTTTACTATCAATTTAGCCTATTCAACTTCTCTATAATCCATATTTATCACAAGGTCTTTTTTATTAGTGGTTTGCCCCCACTTCTCATTCCCTACCCCTATAATTTAGTCATCACTTTTTCAGGATGGGAACGATGAATCAAATATGAGGAATGATGTCTTTCAAGTCAGTTAGTTAGTAGATCCATATCAAATTGCTCCATTGATTGACTTAGAAGAAAATGCAAATTTTTGCGTCACCGAGAATATTTTTGTTGATGTTGACACTAAGAAGTTGAATGTTGCTTTTAGCTCCAGCAGACATGCACAAGTTGATGAACATGATGATAGCGATGAAATCAACATTGAAGATTGAGATGGAGCTGATAAAAAGTCAATTAAAGAAAAAAAGACAATTCTGACAAATTTCCAAAACAGAAAAGTGTAATGCCATAAACTATGATGTAATATTTATGACAAGATTCACAACAAAGAAATATTTTTTTTATTATTGTGATGTGAACTTATGTTATTGTATTGTGCGTGCATCTATCAATTTAAGTATTTGCAGGATGGATAGATAATAAATACTAATACAATCCGGTTCCCTTTAGAACTGTTCATGATGTTCATTACACACAGGTATACTAACGAGTTGTGTAAACCCCGAGAAATAAATGTTGCGTAAATCTCAAACTAAATAAATAGAAAATAAAAGTGAAGAAATGCACATACTGAATTAAATAAAACAGGAATTTGGAAATTTTTGGATATAAATTTCCAAATGAAATATTTCAAGATATTATAAATTTAACCCAGAAATATTGAGGGTTGGACTAAATTAATGAAAATGAACTAAACTAAAGGTTAAGGGGTGAAATTATAAGAAATGTAAAGAGGTATAGGTTCATTTTAAAATAAATGTTGTGGGGATAAAAATAATACACTTAAAGAAAATAGGGTCTGTGTGTAAATAAGAGAAAGTATGGGGTATAAATACCCCTCTCCTTTACCCATCCAAAACTGGCAAGAGCAATTTAAAAGAAGGAGGGATTTTTTTATTTTTGTTCTTGCCAAATTTAGAGAGAAACACCAAAATTTCAAGAACCCACCCAAGATTAAGGGTTTATAGGTAGAATAAACACTTGTGGATAAGAGATTAACAAGAAAATTAAACAATGAGAGAGGAGGAAGGGTCGACTGTCATCAAAGAAAAGAGGGAGTCAAAAATTTTTGACTGGTTGAAGATCAAAACCTTGATTCTTACTGGGTAAAGAGTTTTAAACATGGTCTTGTAAGTCATTTCAAATTCGATTACAAATTGATGCCTTAATGTTGAATTTTAGATTAGGGTTCTTAGACTTGAATTGGGGGAAATGTATTAGTTGTTAAGATTGAGTTAATCCATGTGTTGAATGTGATTGGATGCATGAAATCATGTAGATTTATCAAAGAAAACATATGGATAATTAAGTAACTGATGGCTGACCATATGATGAGAAAAAGGGGGGAAAAAGGGGGGGATTGTGGTTTTTCCTTATTAAATCTATTATAATAGGTTGTTTGTGATGTGAATATGTGTGTTAATTGAATGAAATTAGCATGAAATGAATGAGGGAACTCTTGGTTCCTCAAGGCCATGCTTTCGGCCAATTGTGCATCAAATGGGGAGGATGTTTAATTTGATATATCTAGCTTGATGACATGTGTTTAATTATATCGAAATGAGAAAAAAATACATGTTGAAGAAGCAAGGATTGTGTTTAGAAAAATATTATTCGGAAAGTTAGTAGAATCGATAAAAAATATTATATTTCGACATTAAGAGGGGAGATTGAAATAAATAGAGTAGATTGACTCTTAAAAGGAAGTTTTGGCACTCCTATATAGTATGTGATATGTCTAGAGGTTGAGATAAAAGAGAGAAAGTTGAATTATGGATGTTGTGTGAGAATGAGAAGGTTGACGAATTTGGACAGATTCATCTCCTAACTTTCAGATGAATTTAGGTAGGAAGATGAGGAAATTAGGATCAGGTTCCTCCATAAAAATCATAGTTTTGGATGTTGACCATGCATCGATTCCTATGAGGTATGTAAAAGTGCCAAGTATTTGTTGTACCAAGTGTTACACAACATAAATCTAGATTAACCATTTAACAAGCAAAATATTAAAAGTGAACAAGATAACAAATATAAAGCATGTTAGTATCCAACATTAAGGTCCATGTTAAGTTTATATTATACTTATTCTTACAC
>Ga0325411_1002588_pt1 | contig 20511 bp, 15 predicted proteins | sample PopdelMetagenome_13_FD_206181 | JGI IMG/M metagenome (GOLD analysis project Ga0325411, IMG submission 206181) | Populus deltoides microbial communities from Bellville, Georgia, United States - Xylem-PdIQD-R4 | ecosystem: Host-associated > Plants > Phyllosphere > Stem > Wood/Secondary xylem...
AATTATTAAACTCAGTTGCTTCACAAGTTCATATACCACAACTCCGGTTTTGATATCAAACTTAGAAATAGATTGTCTACAATAATAACTTAGAGTCCGCTCTAGCAATTAAAATAAACAATCATAGAAAAAATAAGCATAAGAGAACAAACGTATTCATCATATAAACTAAAAAGAAAAGGTAAAATAAATCTCACAGTTCTTGAAATCCGAAGGTTTCCGTGTCCTTACAACCAAGAAAAAGTGTTTAGCCTTGCATGTTTGTTGAAAAACTAATCAAAAGGAAGGAAGAATGCATGATTTAGGGTACCTTAGAGGAAGGGGGCGTTTTTATCTTCTTGGCTGGCTCCCCCCTTCTCTTCTCTCATTCTTTTTATATCCTAGGAAATCCTAGTCTTTATTTTACAAAATAGTCCTCTCTTAAGTAGACTGTTTACATTTAAGTACTTCAATAACTATTTTCCTAAAAAAGAAGAAATAGCCTTGCATGAAATCTTCAAGCTTTGACTTAGAGGAGCTAAATTGCTGAAATAAAAAATTGGATATTGGTTTAGATGTTTTGGAATGTAATTTGGACTCGTTTCTTCACGAAACCTGTTTGCTAGCAGAATTCAGTTGTCATCTTTAAAAAATCATATCTCCCACACTAAAATTTGGAGTGTTTATAGGTCTTTGATTTAGGAATCCAAAACAATTGAGTTTGAATCAATTAGACTTCTATAGCTCCAGATATTCAAGTCGGAATGGTCGAAGGTCAACACTGGCAGATTGCGAGATTTGACTTTGAAGGCTGCGATTTCCATGCTCTTCCTTATTTTATTTTCTTGCCTTAGATGTCCAAAAAGGTATGGATGTTAGCTTTTTAATGCCACTAGAATCACTTTATTTCAACCTCTAGAGCTCACGCTCTGCACAAAACATCGACTAAAGGTCAAATCTGCCAATTATCTCTAATTTACTCATATTTGCATCTTTCATCCAAAAGTGCCTTCAAAACATAAAACAAAGAATATCAAGGCATTATATATATAAAACATAGGCAAAACACTAGTTAAATATGGGTGAAACTATCGAATAATATGGTTGCATCACTCCTACTCATGAGTTTCTACACAAGTCTTCTCTTCCAGCCATGATTGCAAATCTGCTTCTGCTACCCACACCTTCTATGCTGCCCTCTGCTCACCTTACCCAGCATCAGCACCGGTTTGATTTCAACCATAACAGAGACTGGTCACGCAGCTCCTGACGCCCCAACAATAATCGGTATAGTAGCCAGCACAGGTCTGATTTTCGTGGTGTTCATTCTCCTATCCCTGCAGACTGGAAGCAGAGCAACTAGCAGCTGACCAGACGGTCTGCTGGTTTTGGGCAATGGCCTTCTCACTGACATTTCGAGCAGACTGTCAAATGTTAGCTTTGTTTCTCCTTCAGCCACACCTCCCCCTCATTGTGCTTAGTTTCACAGCAGAATCCACCAACCCTCTGCTCATCTTACTGTTGGTTCTGTTTCTGCAGGAAATTGGTTCCCGGATACTAGTGTGAACCAGCATGTTACTCTTGATCTTGCAGCTTTGACCGATTCTGATCCTTCTCTTGGTAATGATCACTTGCATGTTAGTGACGATAAGGATCTTCCCATATACCATATTGAGCATGCCACATTACATTCCCCTAAACACACCTTTACTTTATCTAACGTTCTTCATGTTCCTCATATTACCAAACCATTGCTATCTGTTCAAAAATTTTATTGTGATAATAATGTTTATTTTGAATTTCATGCCTCTGTGTTTTATGTAAAGGATCTCACCACCAAAGCGATACTCCTTTTTGGTCAGAGCAATGAAGGTCTCTACGTTCTTTCTGAGTCTTCTGCCACTGCCATTCCAAAGCATATTGGTCTCCTTATGTCTCTGCGACTACTGATATATGGCGTTGTCGATTAGGTCACCCTACTTCCCGTATTTTTAATTTGTTAGTTTCCAAAAATAAAATAAAGTGTACTTCTAGGCGCTCTCTTGTTCAATGTCAAGCTTGTCCACTTGGCAAGTGTTCGTATTTGTCTTTACGACCTACGGGTCATAAAACTTCTGCTCCACTTGATTTAATATTTAGTGATATTTGGGGTCTTCTCCTATGTTTTCATCTGATGGTTTTCATTACTTTGTTATCTTTATCGATGTGCATACAAAATATATCTGGTATTATCCTCTTGTTGCCAAATCAGATGTGTTTTCTATATTTCAACATTTCCAATTGCTTGTTGAGCGTCAGTTTTCCTGTAAAATTAAATTTGTTCAAACTGATTGGGGTTGTGAATATCGCAAGTTAAACAGTTTCTTTCAAACTATTGGTATTCATCACCGGTTAATTTGTCCTCATACACATGACCAAAATGGCAGTGTTGAGCGTTGTCATCGTCATATTGTTGAAACAGGTCTTATCCTTCTAGGACAATCTAGTGGCCCGTTTTGATTTTGGAATTATGCATTTGAATCATCAGTATATCTCATCAATCGCATGCCTACTATTGTCCTTCAAAATCAGTCTCTTTATGAATGTTTGTTTAATCGTACTCCTGATTATGATTTTCTACGTACTTTTAGGTGTCTCTATTTTCCTTTTTTGTGTCCATATCATGCTCATAAGCTGGATTTCCGTTCCTCTCCATGTGTGTTCTTAGGATATAGTTCCTCTCATTTTAGTTATCGTTGTCTTGATTTAACGTCTCAACGTATATATATCTCCCGTCATATTCGTTTTCATGAAAATATGTTTCCACTTGCAAAATCTAAACAAATAGCTTAGCCTACATCCACCACTACCCAGCCTACAAACCTGCTCACCTTGATTACCTCCCCTATTTTCCACCCAGTAGCCTCGCCACTCAACCACCCCAGCGGATCTGCCGCCTCTTCTGCCCCACAGAAACAACCACCCAATTCCCCACCCTCAACTGCCATAATACCACCGTCACACAGCCCTGCCCTTATGTCACAATCTGTAAATTTTTATGATTATCATTATGCAGGCATAGGTTCTCCTCCTTTAGAGTTGCATCTTTCCAAGTCTGCTACTACCGCCAGTACAGATTCTGCAGCAGGCTCTTCTTCATCTACTACTGCAAACACAGGTTCTTTGACAGATCCCTCTACGTGTCTGCAACTCTTTGTTGATCTCTCCTCCTATCCGCTTCAGCAACTTCCCCAATCAGAGTCCTCTCCCCCTCGATCTGCAGCCCATCAGCAGCATCTAATGGTTCTTTGCCTACGGCTGCCAAAACCTGCACTTCTCACAGCGTATGCAGCCTCCTCTGCTACCCCTATCTCTCGGGTAACGTCCTCTCCTACCTTTGAGCCCATTGCCTTCTCTGATGCTGACAGATATGAGGCGTGGTATGGTGCTATACGTGATGAAATTCAGGCCCTACGCTCCAATAACACAAGGTCCTTAGTTCCCTTTCATCCTTCGATGAATGTTGCTGGTAGTCGGTGGGTGTACAGGATAAAGCACCGTGTGGGTGGCAGTATTGAGTGATATAAGACACGCTTGGTTGCTAGAGGCTTTACTCAGTAAGAAGGCATTGACTACTCTGAAACTTTCAGTCCAGTTGTTAAGCAAGAGATCGTCAGATTAGTCTTCTCCATTGCGGTCTCGCGTAATTGGAAGATCCATCAACTTGATATTCATAATGCATTTCTCAATGGTGTTCTAGCCGAAGAGATCTACATGAAACAACCTTTAGGTTTTGTTGATTCCACTCTTTCTTCTCATGTGCGCTGGTTGCATAAATCTTTATATGGTTTAAAACAGGCTCCATGGGCATGGTACACTCATCTGAGTGACTTTCTGGTTTCTGTTGGGTTTCATGCTTCCAAGGTTGACATATCCTTATTTATCTTGTTTGTTGGTGTCGATATCTTCTATCTTCTGGTTTATGTTGATGACATTTTGCTTACAAGTAGCAACTCTACTATACTTCACCGCCTAATACAGTTACTTAGCTCAGAGTTCAAGCTTCGTGACTTAAGTGGTGTTCACTATTTTTTGGGCATTGAGGTTCACTCCATTGCTATGGGTCTGATGTTACGATAGCATAAGTATATCCTTGACATCCTCACTCGGGCTGGTATGACTTCCTGCAAACTGGTTGATACGCCTATCTCTACTTCCAAAGTCACCATAATGCCGGATCCTTTGTTTCCTAATCCTATATAGTTTTGTCAGATTGTGGGTGCTCTTCAATATCTCACCTTACCAGACCGAATATCTGCTTTATGGTTAACAGAGCTTGTCAGTTTATGCATGCTCCTACAACCTCTCATTGGGGGTGCCGTTAAAAGCATTCTGTGTTATCTACGGGGTACGACTACCTATGACTTACATATCACTCGCAGTTCCTCATTTGATCTACATGGCTTTACAGACGCCGATTGGGCAGGTAGTACTGATGATCGAAAATCCACAGGTGGTTATCTTGTCTTTTTTGGTCAGACATCGATTTCATGCAAATCAAGCAAGCAACGCACCGTTGCTCGCTCCTCCACCAAGGCTGATTATAAAGCCTTGGCAGATGGCACTGCTGAGGTTATTTGGCTTCAGTATCTATTGAGTGATCTGCAGATTCGTTCTACTTCTGCTCCTACTATTTGGTGTGATAATCTTGGCACTACTTATTTATCTTCAAATTCTATCTTTCATGCTCATACTAAACACGTTGATGTTGACTATTATTTTGTACGAGATAGAGTTGCGAAGAAAGAAATTCAAATTCACTTTATCTCCTCTCATGATTAACTTACCGATGTTATTACTAAACCACTTTAAACTGCTCTGTTTACTGCTTTTCGATTCAAGCTTCAGGTCGATCCTCTACCCTCAGCTTGAGGGGGCATATTATAGAATGTACCTATATAGGAAATATTGTATATAGAAAATATTGTAGTCATACTCTTGTGTGATAATCTCCATCATTGTTATTGTATAGTGCCCTACACATATATATAGAAAGTGTTGGCTAACCATTAGGTTAAGCCTCCCAATTATTCTCAACTACCCTAATATAGCCTAGATAATCTCAACCCAACCCCAACTTAAATCATTAATTTAGCATAAAGATCCGAACTAGATTTTCATCGTGGAATCAACTCCTTACTTGCTCTATGCTATCTTATTTGTTTAAGTTAGGGTAATTAATATATGGGAAAATGACATCGCAAGAACATCAAATGGTTATTTTATTGTTAACACTCACCTATCAAGCCTATTATTATCCATGAACAAAGCTTAGTGTCTGGTGAAGTTTTCCCAGCTTCATCAACATCTTTTACTGTGAATGTAATAACCAAAAAAAAAAAAGCTAGAGAGTTTTAGGTGAGATGAGATATACCCTCACACAATTTAAAAAAAAAACCTTTATTCTTAATATTAAAGAATATTTCTTGAAGAGTGGAATATTATTTTGACTCGTGTAGTTAAAACAAATAGCAAGTTATTCCTTTGAACAATTTAGTTTCAATCCCCCGATAAATTTTGTATGAACATGAAACGTATGCTTCTGCTTATGAAGATATTGTATTCTAACAAGACTTGGACTAGTGATTATAATTCTTTTGCAGACTTTAATTAAGAGTGCGGGATATTCCATAAAAATTTTGAATTAAGGAGCTAGCCATGCATTAGAATCCTTTAACCCAATTACAACACACAAACAAGATAACAAGAAAATCATGACTAATTACAAAACCCAAAACCCAAAAAAGTACTATTGACTTGTACAGAAAAAAGACAATTGCCCAGCTAATCCTATCTCTCATCTAAGCATCTGCATTGTGCCCACCGTATTAGCAGCATGGTCGAAATTCTTTACCAAAGAAGAATAACCTACTTTAGGCACTGTAACTCCGGTGAAGCCAAAACCACCCATTGGCCTGTTAGCACCAGTTTGTTCTAAAGATTGCACTTGCATCTTCAAGAATTTCACATAATGTATAGCCTCATCTAACATGGAAGCCGTGTCCATTTTGGTGCCTCCTGGAACTAATCTCTGGAGAATCCTTATCCTCTCACTTATTCTTTCCCTTCTATGCCTCGCAGCTACACTTTGTGGATCCTTAGATATCTTGACATTCCTTCTTTTTGGAGGCTTTACCGATTCCGGGTCTATATGTGCTGGTTGCATCGCTGCTATGCGAAAGATCATCTCTCTAATTGTTGTAGTTGAGTTTTTCTTCTCTATTGAAGATAAGAAAGAGTTTGCATTTGAGAAGGGAGTACCATATTCGAATTTTTTGGCCATCATGTCGTGTTGAAGAGATGGTGTCACTGGTTCTTGGATTGGAGTGCCCATAAATGGCATGGAGCAAGGTGGATTTATCAGTGGTGGTGAATATGCATATGGATTATGCCAGATAGGTGGCGAAGCTACAGTATTAGCTGTAGGATTCCCGTTGGAGAATTGGATTTCTTGTAGTAGTGTTGAAGTGTTAGTAGTGTTGTAAAAAGGCTCGCTGCAAAAATCAGGAAGCTTTTCCATCTGCATCATCATTGTCATCATATCCATATGTTCCTCTCCTGATGATGATTTCATCATGTCCACATCCATTGATTCTAACAATCTTGGAAACTGCCCCCCCAAGGTATCAGGAAAAAAAAAACAGAAAGTGTGTGTTAAGTGTATGTAGAAGAGCTAGGGAGGGACGGGGGAGGGAATGGGTTGATAACTGGGATATATTCACAGACTGAACAACTGAGCAACAGAGGTATGGAGGAGCAGATAGAAGATAGGCTTAAGAGGGAGATTTTAATGGCTTTGTTGCTTGATAAATATTGCAGAGATAAAGGAGAAAGAAAATATTATAAAAACAAGTGTGTAAGATTATTTCAGAAACCCATCACCATTTCAGTAGGGTTACAGGAAGTGGAAGGCTTTATATGGCAACTTGTATGGTATATTTTATTCATGCAAAGTTGACAGAGAGACCGCCCATTTTGCAGGACTAACCAGAAGATAATATACTCACAGCTGTCTCATCTTTACTTGTGACAAAAATGTCAACTGCAACTATAAAAGATCAATGGTAAATAGACCTTACATGGATTTAGGCCCACAAAGTAGAGGGCTAGGATTAAAGGGATCTGGTGCATGAACCACTTAATTTGAAACTCTCTTTTAGGACCCTTTTTAAGTGCTTGTGATCTAATTGAGAGCTGTGCAAGTGCATTGCTTTGCCTTGCCTTGCCTAGAAATTTTACATTTTTGCAATTAATAATGACCCGTGAAACCCCACCATTCACATGACATATGTCAGAAGATCAACCAACCAGACCACCCCTTTCATTTGGGATGGATGACCGCCCGGCAGCCGGTGCAGAATTCCGGTGTGTCAGTGGCTGTACTATGTACACGGACTCAAATTACTGATGCTGGTCTCACGCTGCTTCCTCTGTGGCACACTTTCCAAAGTGGATTAAGAGATGGATGCTGATGCTGACCCCTAGTGCAAGTACACAATCTGATCATATTCTGTGATGTAATTTGTAGCTTGTAATTGCCTTTACTTCTGTATAAAGTAGCTTTCAGTTTTCATGGAATTGTAAATTTAGCTAGGATTTGAACAGAGATTGTAAAATTTAATTTAATGCAGAGAATAGACATATAGTGGTTCACTACCTCGAATTTTAACCCCATGCCGTTCGAGATGCCAGAAAGTCGATTTTAATTACACCTTGTATGTGCATGATTAAGGAAAACGAAATTTTTTTTTCAGCATTAAAGATATCTTCTCATACATTGAATTTGAGTCCATTCCATTGTCCACAACCAAATTGTTGGTGCATGCATAAAAAAATATTTTCTTGCAAATCCTTCAAAGATTTTATATCTTGAAATATGATAAATTGATAAAAAAAATCCATGACAACAACTAAATCAAGTCTTTAGACGTGTAGGAAAAATGACATTCATGACATTAAAAAGGCATTTGATTCATACATTAATAGGTTTTAGTTTCAGTTCACTTCAACATAAGAAAATTACCTAGAAATATATGTGAGGAAATGGAACATAAATATGGCTTGTGTACAATATATATATATATATATATATAAAATCTTACAGCAAGCAAGCAATCATTAGGGGAAAACTAAAATTGATCTATATATGATCCACAATTAATATAATTTTGATGATTACGATTGCTATTAATTTAATTTATTTGTGATTTAATCTTGAGGAATTGATAAGAGAACATGTTCTGTCTTAAAAGTGCCCAACTAGACATAGAGAATATCTAATTCGATATGAAAAGTATGTATAGGTTGTTCTTCCTAGACTCTTAAATTATTATCATGGAAAAAGAAAAGCCTTATCTTCACAGCATAAAGCTTTAAGAGATGCACGCGCAGGACCTCTGCTCGAATGGAAATAGATATATAAAACTCACTAGAAATTGAAGATCATGCCCATTGTTCAATATTCGAGCCTGATTTCATTTTTCTTTTACTTGGTGGTAAACTCAATATGATCACTGTATCTTGTACGATCTGAATATTGCATTAATTAAGTAAGTAATTAATGTTAATTATGCTCATACAGAAAATGTTTTTCTAGACTGTTTTTCTGTTCTGCTTATTTATTTGTCTGATTAATGGTTGCGCGGAATTAATTATTCATGACATCTATATATAACCATTAAATTCTGCTCCCTCTCAAGCTTCGATCCTTTGCTACCTTCATATGGGCTTAAGTAAGGAAGCATTCTCATGGTTTGACAATTATAATTTACTCCCGTACGTTAACTTCTCCTTTTCCGACTCCAACCACTCTTCAACTTTCCATGTTTCTCCAGTTTAACTCTGTTGGATTACAACAGCACCACCTGGGTTAATCTTTCCAACATGTTCCTTCAAAGCATTCTCAAATCACCCTTCTCCTCTACCCACAATCATATATTATTGAAGGAATAACATCCTTTTTTTGTAACTTATTCATCAACTTTGTGTCCTTACTTTTCTTTCTCACACCTTGTGGAACGAAACTAAAAGCATATGCCTATTAACATAAGCCACCATGCACTTAAAAAACTACAATGAGCACTCTGATTCTAAGCTTAACAGTAGCCTCAAATGGAGGGACTCTCTAAGGGGTTTCAATCAAAATGGAGGGTTTTTAGCTGTGTGGACTTTAGTGAATGGAAGAAGTACTCTTGAAATCCCATAAGCATATGTATATACGGAGGTGTTTATTGAAAAGCAATTAACTGTCTTTTTATAGAAGAGTTAGAGAAGGTAGGTGTCTTAGTATGTGTTAACAAAGCAATTTCAGCAAAGCATGACAGGAGGTTTAGTAAAGTAAAGCAAGAGAATACTCGCCTATTGATGTGATACTAGATATCACATGATTTATTATTACAAGCGTTTATTGAATCTATTTTAAGACCTAAACAAAATGGATTAAAGAAAAGTTGAATTGGCTAATTCAAAAGGTTTACGTTAAAATCTGACACTCTGGACCTTTGTCTAATTTTCAGGTCATAAATATAGCTATATGTGATTCTAATTGAATTAGAAACTAAACATTTATATCTTTTTAACGATATATATTAAGTTTTCTAATTTATCTGGCCTGGAATCTACTAACAAAGAGCAACAACATAAAAGACAATGTTTCCTTAAGAGTTATGGATTCTATTCACTACAAGGAGTCCTTAACGGTATTGAGAACTTATGTGACAAACTTTGACTTATTTATTTTACAAGGATTTCATATCAAACAAAAAGAATTAATTTGTCAGAAATTAATTCTTAATTTACAAGGCATCAGGCTTTTGTTTAGTAAGGATTCTTCAATAATTATTTCTTTTGAATATTTTTTACCATTATTTGCAGCAAAGGGTGAGAAATAATCTTAGACTATTGGTTTATTTATTTTTATTATTTTAAACCTTATTTTAATTAGTTTGGGCTTTATTTAAATTGAGTGTATGTCTGACTCATTAATTTTAGAGTTTACATATAAATACTCTTATGTAAGGATTTTTATTCAGTTAATGATTTTTTATTTACAAGTTACTGCATATTGTGTGTCTAATTCTCTTTAAGTAAGTGATTTCTATACTAAGATCTTGATTGAACTTGTAAGGTCTTCAAAGGATTAAACAACTTCGTTATGATTTATATTTCTCGTTCATGTGTCATTATAGAAGTAGGGTGGGGGTGATCAATTGCACATAACTTCGACTCGCCAAGGAAAGGTTCTTGTTGAGTAAAGTTGCAAACTTTTCTTCAAACCTAAAATTAGCAATCTAATGGACAATTCTACATCACTTAATCGTGGTCTCGTTCAGAGGGACGTTGTCGTTTGCTTGGTGGATCATTTGTTTCGAAGATGGAAGATGGACCATGGTCAAATTATTCAAATTCACATAGAGGATTAGTTGCAACAACCAAGTGAGAGCTATTAATTAAAATAAAAGGACATTAGTTAGGTATTTGCCACAGATAAAAGTAAGGGAAAGAATGTCATTGTTGAAAATGAAAAGCAACATCTCTTAAATAAAAGAAATGAGATTGCTGAAACCTTTAGAGAGGTGTCTCATCTTCAAAGAGTAATTGTATTTTTACTTGTAATGGCAAATGATTAATGACAACTAGTTTGGTGAGAGATACAACTGTTGTGAAAAGTAGCATTAGCTCTAGATGGTGCAATGGCCGTAAGAACTGTTGGGTCCAATGAATAAGTAGCTTTAGAGGATGATGGAGTTGTTGTATTAACAAGCGCAAATGCAACACCATACAAGTCTGCTTGAGTAGGTAGGTGTGGATCTTTATCAATCATATTATCATAAAAACATTGGTAATAATGATGTCATAATGGTTGACAACTGACCAAAATACCTCAAATCTAAGCTAAAAAAATCTTAATCTTGTTTAATTTGTCAATCATAGGAGGTGAAATGCAATTAACAAACTCTTTCTCATACAGATAGTAGTGGGTAGAAGAGTAAAAAATATTTTTAGCAGTCTCAACCATTATAAAGGTGGCAAATCATTGCCATCAATTACTACATAGTCAACTCTAAACTTAAGGAAATGTTTAAATGTGAGATAAATAAACAAAAGGCATGGTTGAAATAATGAAAAAAAAAATGTATAATTTAGTGTAAGATGTGGAAAACAATAAAAAAGATATTCTAACCATGGAATTAGCGTTATTTTATTGTGCTCAATACATCTAAACATAGTGCCTTTTTTAGACAATGATTTTATACATTGTGAAAACTTTGATACTGCCAACCTCTATGAAGATCATAGTTAGCTAATAAAGCTCTGCAAGTAAATTTTTTGTTCTACACATTATTGAAACACATGATAGTTAACTATATATGAAGAACACAATAAATATTGAAAGAAACACAAAGCATAGAAAGAACAATGGACTTTATTGTTGACATACTTTGTGGTGATACGGATCCTTACAAAGAATTTCTTTAATTGTTTTCATGTTTTTATTTATTTGTTTTTCAATAGATCTAAAACTGTTCATGGAAGTATGAAGCTACTGGACCTCAATGAGCAATTGGTTATAGCTAACAATTAAAGTTTATTGGACTTAGCCAACCAAACAATGTCATCAACAACTTCTACTTTCACATTTGGTTATAAGCTCCACATTGTTAACATAAAATAAATAAAATGAAAGCCAATAAAAAATATAATTCATTTATGGGCAGGTAAAAAGCAATCTGAGTTCATGAGCAAAACTAACAAAACTGATTTAATTTAGCTAATTAATTATATAAAGAAAAACTAAAATTAAAATGGAATTTAAATCATTGTCTAGTCTACCATGCACTTATCATTTATCCTTTCCTATGGTAGACAAAGAATTGTTTTTTTTTCTTTTCAATTAAACAAAGCAAACTTGTATACTGCAACATGAATTAATCATGAAAAGAAAGGAAATTAAAACCACAATGAAAAGAAAGGAAATTAAAACCACAAGCCACAAAGTTGATGAGAATTAAAAGCAAAGAAAATAAATAGCAGACAAAATTAAAAGCAAACAGTTGGTAGGCAATGTCATTGTTGGCTCAACCAAAGCTAAAGCCAAAGCCAAAAAAAAAAGGCAAAGAGTAGAGCATAAGAAAGCAAGAGCAAAACAAATTAAAGCTTCTAAAGATCATACAAAAAATTATAAACCATAAATACAACCAAGCAAGCAACGCAAAGCCACTAAGAAAATTTCAAAGCAAAGGTAACCTACACAGAGCAATAGAAAAAGACATGTCATTCGCAAACTTAAAAAAAAAACAGAAGCAGCTAACCAAAAGATGAGAAGCTCGGAAGGGCATGACAAAGCTGTTAAAAAAAAGATGCATAACACAAATCATGGTCAAAATATAATGAACGAAAAACAAAGAACACACTCCTAAATGTCAAAACTAAAAGGGCAACATAACAAGCCAAAGGCATGATAGAACGTTGGAAAAGAGAACAACACCTCGCAAAAATAACTTGAAAACACACCCCCTTGTCAAAAAAATAAAAAGCATTGGATACCCTAAAAATGCTGTGAAATAATGAAATAAAGCAAATAGCATGTTAACTAAGAAAAAAGAAGAAGAAGAAAACACCACAAAGGGCATTATGAAAAGAAAATAGCAATGCAAAATCCACCACTATTAATATAGAAAAATAATATGGTATATATGTTGATACAAAAGAAGCCATAGGAGTTGTGCAGCCACATAGAGGTACCATTAGAGCTTCTACAGCAGATAGGTATTGTACACTTCAACCTTTTTTTTTTACTTAGTTTATTACAATAATTTTGATAATACAGTGATATTAATGTTAGAATTGTAACTTAAGACATTAAGTATGAATACAAGTATTTTGTTTTTCAAAGGACATTACAATTGGTATCAGAGTCATGGCATAGGTTCATAAACTATCATAAAAATTTATGTATATGGAATTATTATAGTATGGTACATATGAGACATGGCACGATGACATATCCCTCTTCAGTAAAGAGGAGGGATTGGGATATAGATATTGAGGAAAGTCAAGGGGAGGATCCCCTAGATGATATTGTCTCTCTTACACCATCACCAGTGGCACCTATGAAAGCCCATGCTCTATATGTTGAACCTACTCTTATTGCTCAGTTAGTGAGAGTGGTCATAAAGAATATACATGATGCCCCAACCTCTACACCTACAACAGCCCTAGTAATGCCACCAGCTCCAGTGATCACCACACCAATAGATAATATGGTTGCCTTAGTATGGATTGTAAAGTGCATGAGAGAGATGGGCTATAAGCCTTTACTAGCGGATCAGGATGCAGAAGTTGATGGAAGATAGATCAGAAAGATAGAGAAAATCGTAATTCATATAAAGGTGCTAGATGAACTGAGGGTAGACTAGGCCACTCAACTACTGACCAATAGAACATAGTCATAGTGATAAATAGTGCAGTCAATTAGAGTCATATAGTTATGGATGTGGGGATATTTTTTAGTTGAATTTGAGAATTAGTTCTACTCATAGTATCACCATAAAATAAAGGAATATGAGTTCTTAGCATTGAGGCAGGGAGATATGTCTATATTGGAATATAAGAGGAGGTTCAATAACATCTCAATGTTTGCCCCACAACATGTGCCTACTAAACAGCACATGATAGAGAAATTTAGAGATTAACTCAGACAATAACTAAAATAGAGATTGATAGCCCTACAATTCGAGATGAAGAAAGATTTGAAAAATGCAGCATAGGTTTTAGAGGCATGCATTGTTGAGGGTCAAAAGGACTTATCAGGAGAGATGGAAAAAAAAAGAAGGTTGACTATTCCATGGGTAAACCTTATAGGCCTTCCTTTTTTAATAAAGGGAAAAATAGACAGTGTAATCAGTTTAAGAAGAGAGGAACACCAGTCAAAGTTGATTAGCTATTGGATTTTATTAGAGTATAGGTGGAGGGTCAGCTAATTGATAATCAAATGTTAAGGATAGTTATGCTGAAGGAGTTTCAGAGCAAAAAACCATTACTTATCCTCTTTGTGTCAAGTGTGAGCAGCGATATTCTAGAGATTGCTCTGCATTACCAGGGTGATATTATATTAAGAGGCAGGATAAGCATAGATGGCAGGACTGCCCCTATTTAGGTCGAGGATGCTACAATTATGGTGGGTAGAGACACTTAAAAAAAGATTGTCCTAGGAGAACTAAGTATGTTCAGGGAAAGAGATTACAGACACAAAGCTATCAACAATCAGTCATTATGGATAGACATGCTAGACCAGTGTAGTCTAGGACTAGTAAAAATCAAGGCCAACCTCAAGGACAAGGGGAGAAGACCAAAGGCAAATTGTTTCACATGACCTAGAAAGATGTACAGACTTCCACAGATGTAGTAGCAGGTACTTTATTATTAGAAAATTAATTTATTCATGTTTTGATAGATCTTAGTGCTACACATTCTTTTGTGGCAAAAATAATTGAAAATAAACTGAAAAAGCCACCAACTAAGTTAGAAAATTTGATTAACATATCTTTAAGGGATGCAGTGTATGTAGAACATTTGTATAACGAAGTTAAAATTTCTATTGGGGAATATGATATCGAAGTAAATGTGATGCCAATAGAATTACATCATTTTTACTTAATATTAGGAATGGATTGGTTGAGTAATAATAGAGCTAAAATGGATTTCTTTTCAAAAACAATGACTTTACAAAGATTAGACAAGGAAGGATAACTTTTAAGGAGAGAGAAATGTCATGCAAAATTATGTGATTTCAGTCATAATAGCTAGTAAGCTTATAAATAAAAGGTGTGTGGCTTATTTAGCTTACATAATTGATTTTAAAAAAGACAGGGTAGAGTTAAATAATCTTCTCATCGTGAAAGAGTTTTCACCATAAGAATTGTCAAGGCTACCCCCAGAAAGGGAAGTGAAAGTCTCGATTGATATATTGTCAGGCACCACTCTTGTAGCTCAAGCATTGTATGGAATGGCACCAGCAGAGCTGGTTGACTTGAAAGTTCAATTCAAGAATTACTATAAAGAGGGTTCATACACCCGAGTAATTCACCATATAAAACTTCAATCCTATATGGGAAAAGGAAGGATGGGATATTTAGGCTTTACATAGACTATAGACAATTAAATAAAATAATAATGAAGAACGAGTATCTATTTTCACGGATAGATGACTTGTTTGACCAGTTAAAAGGGGCCAGCATGTTTTAAATAATAGATCTAAGAGTAGGGTACTACCAATTAAGGATCAAAGAGTAGGATGTACCAAAAACTGCCTTTAAAACTCGTTATGATCACTATGAGTTCATGGTAATGCCTTTTGGATTGATAAATCCACCAACGGTATTTATGAACTTGATGAATCGGGTCTTCTAACCGTACTTGGATAAGTTTAAGGTAATGTTTATAGACAATGTTTTATTCTAGCTCTTACATTGAGCATGAACAACACTCAAGACAAGTGCTATAGAGATCATGAGTTGTATGCTAGATTAAGTAAATATGAATTTTGGATGAAAAATGTGCTTTTTACAAGGTATGTTATATCTATAAAAGGGAATATTTGTAGACCCAAGAAAGGTTTGAGTAGTACTAAAATGGGAAAAATCTACAAATGTAACAGAAATCCGCAATTTCCTGGGATTGGAAGGATGTTATAGGAGGTTTATTGAGGGTTTTTTTTATAGCAACTCTATTGACATGGTTGAAATAGAAAAGAGACAAAATGAGATAAGAGAGTGTGAAGAAAGTTTTCAGGAATTGAAGAGAAGAACTATTGCCTAGTATTGACACTTCCTTTGAAAACTGAGGGATTTGGGGTCCATAGTGATACATCTAAAAAAGAGCTTGATTGTGTTTCAATGCAACATGGAAATGTCATCTTTTATGCCTTAAGACAATTAAAGTCTCATGAAGTCAATTATCTTGTTGTATGGATCTCGGGTTCAAACCCTTGCAACCATAAATGTTTGAGATATTTAATGATACAGAAGGAGTTGAATATGTGATAGAGTAGATGGATAGAGTTAATTAAATACTTTGATTATGTAATAGATTATCACCAAGAGAAAGCTAAATGTGTAATATATATATAGCCAAATGTGGAGTTTGCCAGCAAGTAAAGGTGGAGCATAAAAAACTAGCTGGACCTCTTCAATCATTATTGATACTAAAATGGGAATGAGAAGACATCATTATAGAATTCATATCATGTTTACCAATAGGGAGAAAAGGTAGTTATGCAATTTGGGTGATAGTAGATCAGTTGACAAAGTCAACACTTTTCTTGCCCAAGAAAATAACATATTCGATAAATAAGTTAGCTAAATTGTATGTGAATTAAATGGGGAGACTACATAGGGTACTAGTATCGATTATTTATGATTGAGACCCTAGATTACTTCACGATTATAACCCAATATTCAACATGCTTTAAAGACAAAGATAAATTTGAGCACAGCCTTTCATCTATAGTCGGATGGGAAATCAGAAAGAACAATCCAGACTTTAGAGGATTTACTAGAGGCCTGGACATTGGAATTTAAGGGTAATTGGGAAGAGCACCTAACACTAGTGGAGTTTAACTATAAGAGACAAAATGAAGGCAGCCTAAGACAGATAGAATATTTATGCAGGTGTCAAAAGAACACCTCTTGAATTTAAAGTTAAAGATATGATGTATTTGAAGGTCGCTCTATGAAAACATATGTTGTGATTTTGCATTAAGGGAAAAATAGCGTCAAGGTATATTTGGCCTTTCAAAGTGTTGAATAGAATTGAACCGATAGCATATATGTTAGCTTTGCCTCCACATCTTGCCAAAATACATGATGTATTCCATGTTTTGTTATTACAAAAACATGAGTTTTTAAATTGATACTCTGTTACCAGCAACTTACTTTACGTAATTTACATTAGGTAAATTTTCTTTTTAAATTTTGGGCAAATGGCATTCTGGTTACTCTACCAAACACCCTTATGGACTATCAGAACATAAAAATGTATCCTTAATACATTTATATATTAGAAACTTTTTATCATGTATGTTTATATCATAGAAGAAAAATAAATATAAAAACAAGAGAATTATGTCGTGTTTTATTAAAAAAAAATGATAAGAATCCTCTCTTGTTATTTTTTTTATTTTTCCTTTTGTGTTTCTCTCTTCTTTATGTTTATCTTTTTTATATGTTGTAAGTATTTAGTAATTACAATATAAGTACCATAACATTTATCAGTTATATAAGAGGTGCTCAAATAAGCTTCTCATCTTACTTATTTCGTTGTTATAACATGTACTAAGCTTATCTTTCTCTTTCTCTCTCTAAATATTTCATTATTATCCATGTATTCCATATTTCAAAGCAATTTACTTTAGGTTATTTCTTTCAACGTGAGTTTTTATCTTCCCTTTAGCATAATCAGCTATTTACCTAGAACTTCTAAAATACTAGTTAAGGTTCATAGTTACTATATAAATAGATGGTGACTCCTTTTTTTTGTTTTACCCCTATCAATTCTAATAGCTTGCCGAGAAGTTCCTATTGAATGGGACATCTCAGTGAGCTAGTTAAAATTAATAGGGGTAAAATAGAAAAAAAGAGTCGTCATCTACTTTTATGATAACTAGTAACCCTAACTAGTTTTTTAGAAGTTCTATGTAAAGAGCTAGTTATCATAAAGGGAAGATAAAAATCACCTTGAAATATATTACCTAAATTAAGTTGCTTCATTTTTGTTTTAATGATAAAGTACACATATTGTGCTTCTATATTAAGAATTTGCCTAACTAGTATATATATATATATATATTTGTTGTTGAAGGTAACAGACTATCATGATTGAAAATAGTGGTTCGAGATCCAAGCCTAACAATAGGGTCTAATCTTCACTTTTAAGGTATAGGTTTAGAAAATGTCATTTTGACTCAACCCAAATCCTCTCATAAGATCCAAATATTCTCACATTTAAAAAACAAAAAAAAACTAAGTGGTATTTACAATCTTATATTAGAAAGAAAATATTTACATGATTTATATTTAAGAAGAAAAAAACAAAGACTCTACTTCTAAAGGATGAATCCCTTTTAATGATCTTACCACCCACTGTTAGTTATTTGATAAAAAATAGTAGGAAAAAGATTTTATCCCTTAAAAAAAACTAGAAAGTCTCCACTTTTAGAAAACAACACCCTTTTATGGATCTCATCACTCACTAGTTGATTCTTTAGTATAGGCAACAATTAACATAAAACCACACCAAAAACATTGAAAACATATATGACACATTGTTTTAATACAGGAAAATCAACATATAGTTCTAAAAAGAAAAAAAAACACATATAATCATACCACATGAATTCAAAAATACTTCAAATATGAAAATCACTCAAATAAGTATTTTAAAAAATAAAACATAAGAATAAATAGCATTTTAACCATTAGAGGTGTCATAACCCAATTTCGGTCTCTAAAAATTATTTTATGAAAAATACTTCTTATTCAAGAATCCAAAAAAATCAGAAATTTAAAATTCCAAAATATTTTTTAGATAGAAAGAGATAAGCTTTTGAGCTACTATAGACCAAGATGCTAGAAGAATAGCCAAATTTGGGTATTTTGGCAAGATGGGAAGAAAAAAAAACTAAGTTTAAGGTTGAAATCTGATTTAACCAAAATTAGAAGAATTAATTAAGTTTAATGACATAATTAAACTTCAAATAGGTTTAATTGATTTAATTAATGACTTAATTGAAGCAAATTAAATCTAAAAGTCAATTTGAGCCTAAAATTGGAAGAATTAATTAAGTTCAAAGACTTAATTAAATTTCTAATGGTTTTTAAAGATTCAATCAAAGACTCAATTAAAGAAAAATCAAGTTTTGAAGCCTAATTCGAATCAATTTGTAAATAGTAGAAGATTAGGATACAATTGACACTTTGGAAGGCCAAATTGGTGAAATTAGAGGTTCACTTGTACGAAAATTGAAGTTTGAAGGCTAATTAAGGGTCAAATTAAAAAAAATCAAGATCAAATACCTTTCTGAAAAAAAAAAAAAACACATAACATTGGGGGTTATACCGAACCTTTCCTAAACTAGATTGAAGAAAATCAAAGTTTAAGACTTATTAGGGGACTAAATTGAACAAACTGGAAATCAAAGGCTACTTTGTAAAAGGTGCCAAACTTGAAAGATCTCAATTGATTTTTGGTAAGGGCTTCATTACATAAAATTAGTCAAATTTTGTCTCAATTAAGGATGTTTGAACTTAAATTGAAACAACAAGGACCAAATTAAAGTTTTTCGTATCCCAATTAGAAAACCCTAATTTTTAGGGTTTAAACAGACGACATTTCACTCACTTTTAATGAAGAAATTGAGTAGCACATCATTTATCTCTATTTTATTATTTTTTCTGGCTGAGAAGGCTAATTGGGATGTCACTTTCAAATGAATGAATATGGCATTTTCAACCATTTCAGGAGCTTTAACCACCACCAATAGATTAAGAACATCTCCTCTACATGGATGAGCCACTCTCATGAAATGCTTACACCCTATTTGTTTCAACAAATCAGGCAACATAATGTCCCTAGTCAGCCACTCTACATTAACAGATTAAAGTTGATCGATGGTCAATAAGCAATGAATGTGGAGTTTTTACCTCTAAATCGAATGTGGTTTGTTTCTAAGGGTAGATATACATCCCCTCTACATGGTTCAAGTATACCAATGATATGATTATTTCCTAATTTTCACGATGACCTTGTCAAAGTAGCACACTCAGTCAACCATGACTAAAGAAGAAAAACTCCCTTAATTGACTAACTTTATGGTTGCCTTCTCTTGATCAAATTGAACCCACATGATTACAAAATGAACCAGAACCCTTTTTTCTATGGAGGTTAGGAAAGGATGGGCATGAATCTTCCCTAAGCCGCCTAATTTTGTGTAAAACCATCTTGGTTTTACAATGGCTTTTTTTGGATTTTGTTATAAAAAAAACTACTCTTAGAAGAATAAAGGAGTCTTGAAAAGAAAAGGGAAAGAAAAAAGGAAAAAAATACATAAAAATTTGATAAAGAAATACTATAAGTGATTCAGAAAAGCTAGAGAAATGGTGCATCAAATTGAGAAAGAAGGAATGAACAGAATTCAAACTAGTTAGAGGTAAAAAAAGAGTTTAAAATCAAAGAGAAAAAAACCAAAGATCAAGAGGGAAAAGCGATATCTTTTTCATAAGGTATACCTTTAAGCTTTAATTGAGGTATAACTCATAGAGCACATACCCTCCCTCTTTTTCATTATGCTAGTTAAATGTTGGTATCAGAAATTCATTATGCGTTCTCTTTTTAGCTACTTGTTAAATTTGATGCATTTGATGCTTTATTTACCCCTTTTTAAATGGTTAGTTAGGACATGATTTAGTGTATGTTTGTTTAGTTTGAAGTTTAGTT
>Ga0325411_1002589_pt1 | contig 20508 bp, 13 predicted proteins | sample PopdelMetagenome_13_FD_206181 | JGI IMG/M metagenome (GOLD analysis project Ga0325411, IMG submission 206181) | Populus deltoides microbial communities from Bellville, Georgia, United States - Xylem-PdIQD-R4 | ecosystem: Host-associated > Plants > Phyllosphere > Stem > Wood/Secondary xylem...
ATTTTTTTCAAATTTATTAATTATTTTATTAATAATGTTAATTATAATAAAAATAATAATATTTATAACATAAATAATTATATTAAGAATTTTAAGGATGATTACAACACAAATAATAATATTTTTATATCAATACTTCGAGTTATAATAAAAGTAATAATATTTATAACATAAATAATAATATTTTTGATATGAACACTTTAAATTATAAGAGCAAAAATAATATTTATAACACACATTATTATATAAATATACATGTAGTTGGGCGCGGACGCGTTCGGACCCAAGCACCATGTGGCGGTGGGGCTGCCATAGCCAATAAGGACGTTTACCAAGACTAAAGCGTCAGGTGGCTCTCAAGTGTCCCGAAGCACCATATGGCGCATGGGTCATGGCAAAAAGCCCAATTATCTTGGGTATGTGGCATGACTAATTGTCTTTGGTCTAGCGTCATATACCCAGCTCAATGGGTCTGACGTGACTCAATTTTATTGGGTCCTGATGAAGGATTTTAAATATTTTAATTTTTACTATAATTAAAAGTATTATATCAAAACTAATATTATTTGTGTTATAAATATTTTAATTTTTATTATAATTAAAAGTATTAATATCAAAAATAGTTTTATTTTAAATATTATTATTTTTATTAAAATTTAAAATATTTGTATAAAAAATAGTATTATTTGTGCTATAAATATTATTATTTTATTTATAATTAATAGTATGAATGCTAAAAATATTATCAGTTGTGGTATAAATAATATTATTTTAATTATAAGTAATAATATTATAATAACAATGGGAAGCGCCACATGGCGCTTGAGCTGCCCTTGCGCCACGTGGTGGTTGTGCTACCTTAGCCAATCGGGTTTTTTGCCAAGACCCAAGCGCCAAGTGACACTTGTGTCCGCCCCTTGCATTGGAGTTGCCCAAGCGCCAAGTGGCGCTCGGGTTTTTCCAAGCGTCATGTGGTGCTGGGGCTGCCATAGTCAATCGGGCCTTTTGCCAAGATCCAAGCTCCAGGTGGCACTGGGTTCTACCCCAGGCAGTGGAGCAACCTAAGCGCTAGGTGGCTCTCGCGTCTATCCCGCACAAGGGCAGGGCCGCTCATGCATCATGTGGCGCTCGGTCTACCCCACGCAAGGGTCGGACAACCTAAGAGCCAGCTGTCCTTGCGTGGGCAGCGCCAGATGCCTGCTCCCCATGGCCTACAGCTCCACCAAAACTTGTGCTGACCATTATCTTCCCCAACCATTCTTTTAATATTAAATGCATTCGCGTAAAAAAACAACCCCATCCCTTCTCCATTGTCCTTACAACTCTTTGTGGTAAAGGTTGGGCTGTCATTGCACTGCTCTAATTCACAATGCTTTGAATCTATATAAACACTAATAGGAGCATGTACCATTTTACTATATTATTAATTAATAGTCTCATGCCCATTGCATCTTTCCGTGAGAGACTTGAGTTCAAGTCTCTTGTAAGAAAAAAAAGAACGAGACTATGTCATTGAATATATTAAGTTGTTGACAAAAGTCAATTGCTGATAGTCTTACTACAAGAAAATATAAGGATGATTACCAATGAAATAGAATATATCATGTCCATAAATCATGAAATCTCTAGATGGTTGAGTAATAAATGAGTGGCCTGCGCTATATTATGAGCTAACCTCATTTTTTTCCATCATAAAAATGGAAGCGCATGCATTCCCAGAAAAAAAAAATCGAGAATCAGGCCATTTTTCATCCGGTTTAATAAGCCAACATAATTTCGATAATATAAATAAAAAATACAAAAGAATGGAAAAGAAAAAATAGAAAAAAAATAACTTAAACCAATATGAGTTAGCATGCAAAATTTGCATAGGCATATAATTAGAATAAAAAAAATTAAAAGCTTAATAACCTAAAGTCCAAAGGAGAAACAGGAAACAAAATTAAATTAAAAAAAGTAAAAATCTTAGTCAAACTAGATTAACCTATAAACTCCGCAATGGGCATATGATTGGAATAACCCTGTAAAAAGAAAATATGAAAAAAGAAGAAGCAAAGACCAATTCCAAATAATAAACATTGAAGGATGTGATTAAAAAAAATTAAATTTAATAAATAACAAAAACAATATTAAAGTAAATTTATGTTAATATTCGAAACTCATGAATATAGTCATGAGCCCGAGACTAACTACATTAAAGCCAAACCCAAAAAAATATTAAAGTAAAATTCTCAATCACAAAACATTGAGTGATAAAATTAAAAAAAAAAATAAAAAAAACTAAAACAACACAAAGCACAATAAAAATAAAAGGGATAAAATCTGACATAAAAGTAAATTGAAATCAAATGTTGAACCGGGATAGAAATGGATACCCATAAATCAAATTTCTTGATATTCATACCCTATTCATTATTTATCATATAAAAAATTTAGATATTTAATAAATCATTCCTCTAATTTCTATAAAATATGGATTTACAACATCTTAAATGAATGGAATATATTAGTAGACATCTGAATCATAATGTTGGCAGTGACAAGAGATTGGAGATGCACATCTAAGACTTTCTACTCAGTTGTATGCGGTTGTCGTTATTCTTATTTTCAGTATATTTTTGTATTTAATAAGTGATTCTGTACTTTTTATTGCACATATATTTGATCTTAGCTCCTGATGCCGGCTTACGAGATAATGTATGTTCTCACAAACAATATTTGATCTTCCAAATAAAATGGTGTTTATATGAAGTCATTAAAGCAATTTCAGTAGCTGAGATAACCTAAATTAATAAATCCTTTTCCATGATTTCATGTTGGAGATTAAAAAGCTATCAATTTTGCTTCTGGTTTATGCATGGGAGTCAAGAAGGCAGAAAGAACCATTATCTGCCTGTAAAAAGCTTGTTGATCTCTTTGTTTCATGAGGCTCTTGTGATGATATTAGTGTGATGTTGATGTCCGAAACTATGTTTAATGAAACCATTTTTATGTTATATTTTGTTTGAAAATGTGGTAATAGTCGTTTATAGTGTTTTTTTAAGAAATGTATTAAAATAATATTTTTATTTTTATTTTTTAAAAATCATTTTTGATATTAGAGAATAATAGAAATCATATTTTGGAGCCTCACCTAACATGTTAAGCTTTTAGGTTGAGATGATTTTTTGACATAGTATCAGAACCTTAATGACCAAGCGGTCACGAGTTCGAATCTCATCATCTCCATTTATTTGATAAAAATTAAATACAAGATAATGTGAGCATGTGAAAATTTCAAGTCTAAGAGGTTTTCACTTGAAGAGATGTGTTAGAAAATAGTATAAATTATATCTTGAAACTTCACCTAACAGCTTAAATTATTGGATTGAGATGGTTTTTTGACAATCAACACATCAAAATATAAAAAAATTGAACTTAAAAAAAATGAATTTTTTTTTTAAAAACACACAAATTAAAAGCTTAGCTGACACATGTCGGCTAATGCATATTGATTTTTTCGAAAGAACCTTGCAATTCGGGAGCTGTAGCTTGACTATAAATATGGTGGAGGTGATGACAACAATTTAATAACTATAAATATGGGGATTATTTTACCCATGCTTGGAGATTGAACAAAGCAGGACTCTTCAGCTGGAATTTTTTTGTTCATTCTTTTATTTATAGGTTTTCTTTAGCAAAAATTCATTTAAGTGATGGTAATCGGAAAAAAAGTTAATGGGAAATGTTTAAAAATAGGTTGAGGGAAATAGATTAATAAAAAAAAATGAGAAATATAATGAAAAACTATTTTTTTTTATAGAATTTAAATAATGCTTTTCTTAAACAAAATTTATCATTATATAATTAATAAAAACCTCTCCTTAGATGAGAGATCATATATTTTGATTTATATTTATTTAATAATTTTTTTTATTTATTCCTTAGCTAGCCTTTATAATGCGGGCTAGGCAATGCATATAACTTTAAATAAATTTTTAATGCAGTAGAAGAATATATTAATATTATGATGAAGGCAATCTATTTTGATAAAATACTAAATGAAAAACTAATCTCTTTCCTAAAAAAATATAAGTATGTAAATACTTAATCTCAAATTTTCTTTTTAGTTTATACATTTTTATTTTTATTTTATCTTGGAGGTTATTTTTTCTTATTAAGAATAAATAATTTTTATTTTTATAAATATATCATAGTTTATTTATATCAAATATAAAATAAAAAAACTTAAAGATAAATTGTGATAATATTTTTGAGATATTATAAAAATAAAAAAAATAAAAAATTAACTATTATTTAAAAAAAGATGAATTAAACGAAGCAGGCTAGTTAAATTTACTAAATGGTTTATTTTTTTATTTTCATTTTTTCAGATATCAATACTTTATAGAATTGCTTTTTAGAAGTAAAATTCATCGATTTGATTCAACTGTATTAAGATGGGAAATAATCTCACTGTAGCTTAAAGCTTAAGGTGTGTTTGACATTATATTTTAAAAGTATTTTAATTTTTTTTTAAATTTTTTTAATTTAATTTATTTTAAATTAATAATTTTTTGATGTTTTTAGATTATTTTAATATACTGATATTAAAAATAATTTTTAAAAAATAAAAAAATTATTATTTAATATTTTAAATTAAAAATACTTTAAAAAATAACTATTAAAATACTCAAAACATAATCTAAAATTAATTAAATTAATTATAGGATACAACAATCAACGGTGATGACAAAAAAAAAAAAAAAAGAAAAAGAAAAAAGAAAAAGACCAAGCCAAACAAGGCCACCTCTCTTCTTGGCTTTTTGCCATTCTCGGGGTCAAGATAAAAACAAGTACAAAATTAGAAAAAAACAAAAACACGTGGCACTAGTAAACAACATAAAACACACAGAGGTTTGCGCATTGAATAGAAAAAAATAAAAAAAAATAGAGAGTGACCGTTTCCCCCACCTCATCAAAATCGGGCAGGCCGCCAACACTATCATAGTATCATATAGAAGAACACAAAAAAAGAAAAAGAAAAACCAATTCAATTACACACAATTTTTTGTGGGTTCTAATTCCACTTTATTGGGAAAATCAAATCCCATTAGCCTGCATCTACCATCGTCTCTCCTTTTTTCACATTTTTTTGGGCATCCATTTTCTGTATATACGGTGGTTTTGCAGGCTAAAACGAGGTAATCTAGATACAATTTTGCTCTTAAATTCCCTCATCTTTTATTTCTTAATTAATTTTTGATATTCTTGGCAATTTTATGGTGAATTTTTTTAAAAAATGCAACACAATATATTCACAACAATGCGTAGCTTAAAACTCTCGGAAGGATGTAAAGCAACTCAAGTTTATGCTTTCAATCCAACCGGCGGAGAAGCCGGTGGCGGTGGTTATGGCGGTAAAGTTGGAGGGAAGTTCTTACAACATCTACAAGATCTAAGAGCTAATTCAATTCGGACGAAATCGAGTCGAAATTCCCATCCACCGACTAACCATAACCAAACGACAAGAACAGATGTCTCTGTCGAAAGTTTATTGCCAGCTGGTCTTCCGACCGTTGATCTCATCGAGCCAAAGATTGAGCCTTGTCTTAAATCTGTGGATTTCGTGGAATCATTAGCTGATGTCTATACAAAAGTCGAGAATTCTTCTCAACTGGAGAAATCAGACAGATTTCTTGAGCAATGTGCGGTGTTTAAGGGTTTGTCTGATCCGAAATTGTTTCGGAATAGTCTAAGGAGTGCGAGGCAGCATGCTGTGGATGTGCATTCGAAGGTTGTTTTGGCTTCGTGGTTGAAGTGTGAGAGGAGGGAGGATGAATTGATTGGTTTGTCGGCTATGGATTGCTGTGGAAGAAATTTAGAATGTCCTAGGGCCTGTTTGATGTCGGGATATGATCCCGACTCAGTGAAGGATCCCTGCGTGTGTTTGAGAGGGCAGCCGGAGGAGGATGTTTTGATGGGCGATGAAGACTACTTGACTTTTGATGCTGATGAGGGTGGTGGTGGTGATGATGATTGTGATATGTCATTTTGCATTGGTGATGATGAAATTAGGTGTGTAAGATATAATGTGGCATCACTTTCTAGACCTTTTAGAGCAATGTTGTATGGGGAGTTTAAGGAATCCAGGAGGGAGAAGATAAATTTTACGCAGAATGGGATATCGGCAGAGGGAATGAGAGGGGCGATGGTGTTTAGCCAGACGAAAAGATTGGGCACGTTTGATCCAAAGATTGTTTTGGAGCTTCTTTCTTTGGCAAACAGGTTTTGCTGTGATGAATTGAAGTCAGCTTGCGATGCTCATTTGGCATCCTTGGTTTGTGATATGGAGAGTGCCGTGATTCTAATTGAGTATGGATTGGAGGAAGGTGCAAACCTTTTGGTGGCAGCTTGTTTACAGGTGTTTTTGAGAGAGCTTCCATTTTCAATGAACAATCCTTATGTGATGCGACTGTTGTGTGGATCTGAGGGTAGGGAGAGATTGGCTTCGGTTGGCCATGCTTCATTTTTGTTGTATTATTTTCTGAGCCAGATTGCTATGGAGGAAGAGATGAAATCTAACAACACTGTGATGCTTTTGGAGAGACTGGGAGAGTGTGCAACCGAAGATTGGCAGAAACAGCTTGCCTATCACCTCTTAGGTGTTGTTATGCTCGAAAGAAAAGAGTACAAAGATGCCCAGAACTGGTTTGAAGAAGCAGTTGAAGCAGGTCATGTATACTCCTCGGTGGGTGTTGCAAGGGCTAAATACCATCGTGGCCACAAGTATTCAGCATACAAGATGATGAACTCGCTGATATCTGATCATTCACCAGTTGGTTGGATGTATCAAGAGAGGTCTTTGTTTTGTACTGGGAAGGAAAAATTGATGGATTTGAACACAGCAACTGAATTGGATCCAACACTTCCATTCCCATACATGTGTCGGGCTGTTTTGTTGGTGCAGGAGAACAAACTTGAATCAGCCATCTCAGAACTCAATAAAATTATCGGTTTCAAGGTCTCTCCTGATTGCCTTGAATTACGGGCCTGGATTTCTATGGCATTGGAGGATTTTGAAGGGGCTCTCAGAGATGTCCGGGCACTTTTGACGTTGGATCCAAATCACATGATGTTTTATGGGAAGAAGCATGGTGACCAACTAGTAGAACTCCTCCGTCCCCTTGTTCAGCAATGCAGTCAGGCAGACTGCTGGATGCAACTGTATGATAGATGGTCCTCTGTTGATGATATAGGCTCCCTAGCTGTCGTACACCAAATGTTGGCAAATGGCCCCTGGAAGAGCCTTCTACGGTTCCGACAATCTCTCCTCCTTTTACGGTGATAATTCATAAATCTTACCATTGCTTTGCTTAACTGTATTAATCACTTCTAATTCTTTCTGTTCATAATGCATTTTGTGCCCTAGTAAGACATGCTATTTGAAGTTTTCTAATTGACATCATGTACTTTCATCATTCTAGCTACAAGTTCATGTCAATGCACTGGCCTTGAACTTAATTCCATCTTATATTTCCATAATACTTGTATTCAATCTTGCAATTACAGAAATTGTTGGTAAGACTTATATTGCATATGTGCAGAACTTATATTGACTTAAATTGTTTGATGCAACATTTTTTTTTAATTAAATAATTGAAACATTGTACTGCAAACTTTACACACAAGGATCAAGGTGGTCAAGCATTCATATCCATAGAATGGACTCCAATGGTCATGCATGGAGCTGAGATGATATAATTGGTAGATGTAATTCAAAATATCAACCACTGTCCCATCTCCTCCCATACCTGCTTTCCTTCCATGAATCCCCTACAGTCCAACACAACATAAAGGAGGTGTATATAAGGTGGAAAAACAATGAAGAAAAAAAAGTATAGATAATGTTTACAAGTAATTATGGTCATGGAGGAGGACACAACTAATGCAACAGTGGTTGCCACCGGAAGCTCTTGCTTAATATTTTATTCTATCATCTTATGATGTGCACTCAGTTGTCTGTTGATGTAGGGAAGATTGAATTTCTGTTCAAAGAAGCACTTTGTGATGAGCCAACGTTTAAAAAGTGTAGGATTCTGGAGCTCAGAGTTCATAAGAGAAAGGGGTCTAGGACGGTAATAACATTATTGGATTTTCTGGGCAGCAACTTAACGCAGAGATTGAGGTTTTCCTTAAATGGTTTAATTAGCATGGAAAGAGTTCGAAAAATATGTAGGAATATAGGTTAACACTGATTTAATGATGGGACCAGTTTAGAGGCTAATTAAAGAGAAAAAAGAAGGGAAATTGGTGGCTATTATGATTCCCTATGAACAAGAACAATAACTGAAGTGCTGTAGTGAAGGAAAAACAAGAAAAGACAACTTAGAGTAAAGAGAAGTGAAAACGCTCTACTCCTGCATACCTTCCAAAATCAAATTAATATTTTCATAATTTCATTATCGAAATCCTTATCTGTGTGACTTTGTTTTTAATGCATTGGTCTTGGACCACTGACCTCGGTTAGAAGCTAGGAAAGGATTCCAAATTTGTGCTTAAACTGCAAAAGCATAGACAGAAGATTTATGGAAAGAAGTATTTCTTTTTCATGAAAGGTTGTAATAAAATCTATCATCAGAGTTTAGAACCTGTAACAATGTGATGGAAACTTTTCCTTTTTCTTGACATCTAAAGCATTAATCCTTACTTTTCATTAGTAAGGTTTTCATGCTAATGATATTAATGGTTTAGTTACAAGTTGATGTTTTCGTATTCAAGTGTTGAGTGCTCTTCTGGTCCTTTTGCTTTGTCACTTTTTTCCATCTCCTGGTCCCTTTGTCATGGATGCTAAGTATCTAGGAAAAAAGGAAATAGAAAAGACAACGCCTCTGTGATATATTCACAATTGCTATTATTGTGGATTCTAGGATACAGAAGAGTTTCTTATCCCCCAAACCTTATTCTTTCTGGACCATTCTAAATATTTTATTATATCTATATTAATGGAACCTTTTGTTTCTCAATGGTATAGGCTAAATTGTCAGAAGGCTGCAATGCGTAGTTTGCGGCTGGCTAGAAATTATTCTACTTCCAACCATGAAAGACTTGTCTATGAAGGATGGATCTTGTATGACACTGGAAATCATGAAGAAGCACTATCCAAGGCCGAGGAGTCTATTTCAATTCAGAGATCGTTTGAAGCTTTTTTCCTTAAAGCATATGCTTTAGCAGATTCAAGTCCTGATCCTGAGTCCTCAAAGTATGTTATTCAACTTTTGGAGGAAGCTCTTAGGTGCCCTTCAGATGGCCTTCGGAAAGGACAAGTGAGTAACAACTTAGATGCAATTCTATTGCTCTGAATGCGCCTCAATATTATTTAAGTTGGGTAATTTTGCCATTCTCCAGGCACTGAACAATCTTGGGAGTGTATATGTTGATTGTGAGAAGTTGGATCTTGCTGCTGACTGTTACATGAGTGCACTTGAGATCAAGCATACAAGAGCACATCAGGGTCTGGCACGTGTACATCATCTAAAAAATCAAAGGAAAGCAGCATATGATGAGATGACAAAACTGATAGAAAAAGCTAGGAATAATGCTTCAGCTTATGAGAAGCGTTCAGAGTATTGTGATCGTGACATGGCAAAAAGTGATCTTAGCATGGCAACACAACTAGATCCACTAAGAACATATCCATACAGACACAGGGCAGCAGGTAAGCTCCATGACAACATCTACTTTCTTTGAGATTGTTATTCACAATCATTCATCAATGATTATGCTATAAATCTTGGAAATGTGAACTAACCACTGAAACTATGAAACTTTGGGTGTTGAAGTTGCAGAGATATTCTAATTCTTAACTGAAAATTGTTAAACATCATTGACTGGAGGACTGAATGTAGTCCTGTTGGAGATTCTTTGCCTGATAGAGTGGTCTTAATGGTATCCTTTCAGCCTTCTGTTGAAGTATGGCCTCTGGTCATCTTGAAACTAGTTTTCATTAAAAAAGAAGAAAGAACAGAGAAATAGGCACCACTGTTAGGCTGATTTCGTTGTAGAAAGATGTCAGCATTTGACAAAAGATCAGTTGCTTGTGTAGTTTGCTAGGGGTTTAATAGCTCTCAATTTTTGTTTGAAGAGATCTGCATCTCGAGATCCTTAGTGAAGAGCTTTTTCAACTAAAAAACTGTTTTCACCTTGTTGGAGACATTTGTTTTATCTATGATCTTGTCATATAAATAGAACTTTGTGGCACCTTAATTATTTAAAATCTAGTCTCCTACTCTGAGCTTTAATAAATGGTTGGCTTCAAAGCGCCCCCAACATCCTCCTGCCTAAATTGTGCTTATTGATCTAACTGTAGGGTGCTTGACTAGAATGACTGGGGTTCAAAGTTGTCTCATTATTAAACGTCAGATTAATTGAACGATGGACTTCTTCTAGGCAAAGGAAGTACACTATTTGTTTGTATTGAAGAATGCATGCTCTTGGCTGCTGCTCTGATATGCTTCTGAAGTATGCATGACCATGTTCCTTGTTTTTTGCTTATTCCATGCTACAGTTTCAGGTTGTCTTGATTAATATTATCATAATCAGATGAAAAGCACTTGATTTTTGCTTCAAAGTTATTAGAAGAAAGTTAGTTTGGTTTGTGTTTCTTCTTCTTTCAGAATACATGTTTTCTGTTGACTTTAAAGTTTAGCTGGTCATATTTTGGCTTCAGGGTAATGATCTAACTGAAAAACGCTTCTATATTAAACTATTGGGATTATCATTGCATTTTGTGTAGTCGGAATTCAGTATGGATTATGTGAGTGAATACACATTTAATTTTAAACTACTAAGACTAATTCTGTGCCATTTCAGTTTTAATGGATGACCACAAAGAAGTGGAAGCCATAAAAGAGCTTACAAGGGTCATAGCTTTCAAGCCAGACTTACAGCTGCTGCATCTTCGAGCAGCATTTTATGATTCAATGGGTGATAATGGCTCCACCCTTCGAGACTGTGAAGCAGCTCTCTGCCTCGACCCCAATCACAAAGGTACCATCGAGCTCTATAAGAGAATATGGCGGGGTAATGAACAAGAAAAATGAGAACCAGAAGTTCATGCTTGTCATCTTTAGTATCTGGGCAATCACATCATTGCCACCACATTTTCTTATACTTGGTACTAGAAAGGCCAGTTTTCCTAGGAATTGTTTTTTGGATTTTCTCCATAGAGACGCAGACATCCTGGTGGCCTTTTGGTGAAAGGATTTTCAGCAGAGGAAGAAAAGGATAATTTGAATTTAACAAGAAAGGGATTGTAGAAAGTGGGATAGCTTGTAAATGTATGTGATATCCTGCCACTGCCCCATATTTCACTTCAGCAAAGATTGAAATGAATGTATCATTGTTGGAAGAAAAATGTATATGAATGGCAGCTTATGCTGAAGTCTGCCTTGTTAAGAGGCTTACGGATTAAATGATTTTTGCTGAAGTCATACTGTAGTGTCTATTGTTCTTTGTGCTTCACAATTTTCTCATAAAATTCATGCCCAATTTTCCACGTCTCCGTTTCAGTACTTATTTACTTCCTTTTTCTTTATACTTTTCATGGCATATATCAGTTTTTTGACTCTAGAACATCTAGAAATAATTGCAAGATAAATTATTTCTCAAAACTCAGTAGCCATAAAGTTTGATATGCCAGTTAGGATCTTTAATTGTTGAAATTAACACAAATGATGCTGAACTACTACTTTAATCACTTGTCGAGAAAGGATCTTTCCTACCTCTTGCCTGTAAGCATTTCATAAAGTGGAGATTAGGGAGCAACGTATTGATGTTAATCGTCCCAGAAAGCTGAACTTAAACCTGCCACTCTTATCGACTAGGCGGTCACACTGGTAATGGAGAAATTTATTGTGCAACAAATTCACAGGCTGCTTTGCAGGATACGAGTGATAGGATCCGATTTTGTTGGGAACAATCTCCTGGCAACCCCAAGGATAGGGATAGAAATGATATCCATGCAGCAGAAACTCCTCTGCGGACGCTCCCACCATGCAGTTGTCATCTACAAAAAGCAGCAGCAAAAAACGGTGATCACAATTGTATCGTCAACTTGATGATCATGATGATGGTTGTGATGCTGATGTTGACGACGACGATGATGGTGGAGAGGTTGATGTGTTTTCGAATGCTATTATCATTGACAGAAGCAATAGATATTGCACAGAAATCTGTGGAAGGGCACGGATTAGACAGGCTAAATTTAGAGAGTGTGGACTCAACTGAAAACCGGTCTCTAAATTTCACGATGGAGCGGTTTCTTCCAGATATCACTGCATCATCTGCGCTTTGCGCGTTGAATAATTCTGATAAGAAGCTTCCCTATCCATACAATTATTCAGAAGAGTACGTTTCAAGAACAGTCGGACGATCATATCCTTCTAGGCTGTGGCCTAGAAGTTCTACTCCCATGGTGCATGGAGCACAAGCTCTGTGGTGTAAAGAGTTAAATAAAATAGAAAGGGTACTAACCCAAAAAAGAAAAAAATAATAATCTCCAAATCATATAGAAACCCAAAAAAAAATGTCAAGCAGTTCATGAGGTGGCCACTTTCCATCCCCAAAAGGAAAGCCCAATCAAGCCCATTGAATTTTAAACGTTGACACGCGTGCGACATGACTCACACATGGGAGAATTCAAAAAAGCTAGGGTTTTTGAAGTCGGGCAGCACTGGGGCAGCCAAAAAAACCCCTGCCCGTTGTTTTTTCCTTTTTCCACGCTATACCTCCTGGCTCCCGCTTCTTCATTCCATTCGAAAATAACAACGACAACAGCGATAACATTTCTTCCAAAACCCTGAAATCAATCAATCGAACAGTTTCTTCATTGAAGTCCGTCTCTCCCTTCCCTCTCTCCGTTTCCACTTCTCTCCAGCTTCAACAACGAAAGAGCAGGTCACGCTTTTTTAGTGCCGAAGGTTTCCCTCTGATTTAAGGTATTACTTTATTTTTATTTCTGTTTTTTTATTCTAATCACTAGATCGTCTGTGAGGGATTTTTTATGGTTTTACTGTGAGGGATCCTTTTCTGTTTTTCGTTAGTCGACTGTACATTTTTTCTTGTTTCGTGCATTTTTTTTTTGCAGTATTTGAGTGTGTAATTTTGGAAGGAAATCAATGTTGTTTCATTTTTATTGTTTTAATTGAGTGAATGAGATTAAAAAAGTAGTTGGGGTTTTTTTTGTTGAGTAATTTTATTATTTGATCAAGCATTTGCTGTTCGAAGAAGATTGTCGATTTAGCATACTTGTTTTTTAATAAAAAACCCAGTTTATGAATTTGTATATGGTGGAAGAAGGCTGTGACTTTCTGTTATTTGATCTGATTTTGCCAAATCAGTTCGTCTGGACTGTCGTGATTAGTTACCTAAATCTGCTAGAATCTATTTTTTTTTCTGTGGTAATTGAAGTAAGATATTGTTGGGACTGCTTGATTAATCTTGTTGATATTTAGATATGTAGGATCTACATATCATATTTTATATGTAATGAATGCGTGCATATTTTGTAATGGATTTAGGATTTTGTACTGCCTTTGTTTTTATAGGTTATGGGGCATTCCTGTAATTAATGTTTTTTAATCTGTTTCTCTAAATCTCTCCTAAACATTTCATTTGTTTATGGTTTGATTCTGGTTATGATTTTATCTGTTTATTAGCTCGATTTTCAATATAATTTATAAGTTATTGAAATTATTATGGTATCATATAGATGGAACTGAATGTGTTATCTTGTTGATGGATCCGTTGATGTTTATTGATGTAGATTCTACCATGTGCATATACTGTCATGGTATACAATAATTTGGTTTCACCCGTTTTTATGACTCTCAGGGTTTGATTGTATTTAATGTTTTTATCTTTCTTTTCTCATTCCATTCTGTTGTTTACCAAGTTCTTCAATTATTCATTTTGCTGCTGTTTGATTTATTGTTACTACTTTCACTGATAGGACTTTGTGTTGTTTTCTCTTGCAGTGTTGAAAGCAATGGCATTGGAGATCACTCAGTTTCTATTGGCTGCCCAATCACCGGATGCAAATATCCGTACTCAGGCAGAGGCCAGTCTTAGGCAGTTCCAAGAGCAGAACTTGCCCCTTTTCCTTCTATCCTTGTCAGTGGAGCTTGCAAACAATGTAAAGCCTTTAGAATCACGTAGATTGGCTGGTATTGTTCTTAAAAACTCTTTAGATGCTAAAGATTCTGTGAGAAAGGAACATCTTGTTCAACAATGGATGACAATTGAAATTTCTATCAAATCACAAATCAAAGACTCACTCTTGAGAACTCTTGGGTCATCTGCATCGGAAGCAAGGCACACTTCTGCCCAAGTAATTGCAAAAGTTGCTTCCATTGAGATTCCACGGAAGCAGTGGCCTGAGCTCATCGGATCATTGCTTAATAATATGACCCAGCAAGATAGTCCAGCAGCTTTGAAACAGGCGACCCTGGAAACTCTTGGATATGTTTGTGAGGTGATATCGCATCAGGATCTTGTGCAGGATGAAGTTAACTCAGTTCTCACTGCTGTTGTCCAAGGCATGAACCTTGCTGAACACAGTCATGAAGTACGTATTGCAGCAACAAAGGCCTTGTATAATGCCTTAGATTTTGCCCAGACCAACTTTGACAATGAAATGGAGCGCAATTACATCATGAAGGTGGTATGTGAAACAGCAATTTCCAAAGAGGCGGATATCAGGCAGGCTGCTTTCGAGTGTCTTGTTTCTATAGCATCAACATACTATGAGGTGCTTGAACCTTATATGCAGACCCTCTTCCAGCTAACATCAAATGCTGTAAAAGGGGATGAAGAGAGTGTTGCCCTCCAAGCAATTGAATTCTGGAGCTCCATCTGCGATGAAGAGATAGAGCTTCAAGAATATGGGACTGTTGAAGGTGGGGATTCTGGGTCTGCTCATTCACGCTTCATAGAAAAGGCCCTCCCATATCTTGTTCCTTTGTTGTTGGATACTATGTTGAAACAGGAGGATCAGGATCAGGATGATAGCATTTGGAATATATCCATGGCAGGGGGAACCTGTCTTGGTCTTGTTGCTAGAACTGTTGGGGATTCTATTGTGAAACTTGTAATGCCCTTTGTCGAGGGTAATATTCTTAACCCAGATTGGCATTGTCGCGAGGCAGCCACATATGCATTTGGCTCAATTCTAGAAGGCCCTAGCGTTGAAACATTGGGTCCACTTGTTACTAATGGCTTGGATTTTCTGCTTAATGCAATAAGGGATGAAAATAATAATGTCAAAGACACAACTGCCTGGACGCTTAGTCGTATATTTGAGTTTTTGCACTGTCCTGCCAGTGGATTTTCTGTGATTTCCCCGGAGAAGCTGGAAAGAATTGTAACTGTCTTGCTGGAGAGTATTAATGATGCTCCAAATGTAGCTGAAAAGGTTTGTGGGGCAATCTATTACCTTGCACAGGGATATGAAGATTCTGGAACAAGTTCCTCGCTTCTAACTCAACACATCCCTAGGATTATCTCTGAACTTCTCAAAACTGCTGAGCGGACAGATGGGAGCGACTTTAAGCTCAGGACTTCTGCTTATGAGACATTGAACGAGGTTGTTAGGTCTTCCAATGTTGTGGAAACATCACTAATTATTTTGGAGCTGCTCAAAAGCATCTTGCATAAGTTGGGGCAGACTCTAGAGCTTCAAATTGTCTCATCAGATGATAGAGAGAAGCAAGGGGACTTGCAAGCTTCCCTTTGTGCTGTTATCCAGGTGATAATCCAAAAGCTTAGCAGCACTGATGAGACTAAGCCCAGTATACTTCAGGCAGCAGATCCAATTATGATTCTGCTCCTCAGGGTTTTTGCTTGCCGCAGCTCTACTGTGCATGAGGAAGCAATGCTTGCAATCGGTGCACTGGCTCATGCCTCTGGTCCAGAATTCGAGAAGTATATGCCTGAGTTATACAAATACCTGGAGATGGGACTACAGAATTTTGAGGAGTACGAGGTTTGTGCCATCACAGTTGGGGTGATTGGTGACATTTGCCGCGCACTGGAGGACAAGGTTTTACCTTACTGTGATGGGATCATGAACCACCTTGTCTGCAATCTCCAAAGTGCTGAACTCAACCGGTCGGTCAAGCCTCCCATATTCTCCTGCTTTGGGGACATTGCTCTTGCTATAGGCGAGCAATTCTCTAAGTACATTGAGCCTACAGTAGCAATGATGCGGAGTGCTGCTGAGGTCTGTGCTCAGATGGATAATAGTGATGAGGAGTTGATGGATTATGGCAACCAGCTTAAGCGTAGCATATTTGAAGCTTATTCTGGTATTCTTCAGGGATTCAAAGATTCCAAGCCTGAGTTGATGCTGCCACATGCTGGTCACCTTTTCCAGTTCATAGAATTGGTTTTCAGAGAGAAATATAGGTATCTTGTCCTCTTATATATATATATATATATATATATATATATATATAGACACACACACACTGCATTTATTTGTTCACATCTAATATTCTGTTCCTTGTTGTGCAGGGATGAGAGTGTTACGAAAGCAGCAGTTGCGGTGATGGGTGATCTGGCAGATGCCCTTGGTCCAAACACGAAAATACTGTTTAAAGACAAAGCGTTCTGCGTTCAATTCCTCGGCGAGTGTCTTCAATCTGAAGATGAACATCTCAAAGAGACTGCAAATTGGACCCAAGTGATGATTGCTCGTGTTGTTTCATGAGACGGAGCTAAAGTTGTTTATGGTCATTGATTGCTTCATCTAGAGAATAGGCACCTTTTTCCCCCGCTCTCTCCTCTTCTAGTTTTGGTAGGCTGTGAGGGATCCCAGAAAGAAATGAGGTCATCTATCCATGTGCAAGCATGGTAGAACTCTGGTTCCTTTAATGTATCCACTAATCGGTGGTCTATTGAGTCATTTTAAAGTCCTTTTTCTCTAGCTACATGCTCACGAATCATTCTCTAATTGCTTCATTCTTGTATGTAATGAACTCCGAGTTTGAATCAACGTGGTGTTGTGGGTTTCAGCAATCTCTAAAAATTACTTAAAATTGAGATTTTAGGGTTATTTTCAAATTGAAATTTCATTTGGTGAACATGTATATGTTCGGTTTTCAGTGATTGTAAAACACTGAATAATTCACAACATAGACCAATGCAGTATTCGGTAGGGCAGAATCAAATGGGATAAATTAAAATCATGGAGCTAGGGGCCTTCCTTTAGCCACGAACGTTAGTGCTGTTGATTTATGTGGTATGACAGGTGTATTATAAGCGACGTTCTACTTTGTATTTGTTTTGAATATCATATATACGCATTTATGGATGCAATTCACGGACGGTTATTTTTAAAAGTTAAACCATGAAAAGAAAAACCTGTTAATTTAAAATTATTAATTTAAACTATTTGTTTTTGTATTTTAAAAAAATAAACGTTTTATATTTTTTTATTTCAAATTAATATTATTTTTATGGTTTCAGATCATTTTGATATATTAATATAATAAAGAATTTTTAAAAATAAAAAATTATTATTTTAATATATTTTTAAATAAAAAATAATTTTAAAAACCACCACAATTATATTTGAAAATACTATAAGAAATATTATCTCCCCTATTGATTTCTTGATTTCTTAGCATTTGACTATTACATGCTAAGATACTAGCTCATTTCTCATTTCCTTTTATCAGATAGAGATAACCACATCTAGCACTTTTGGTAAAGCCTTGCAAGTTCAGTTCAGAGCAAAAATCATGAGATTGATGCATAGCACGGTCAAGAATCAATTTCCTGTTCTGCATGATTGGGAAATGAAAGAAAATTAAATAACCCTTTTCAGTGTACATAATCTACTTTTGGTAGAATGGAACTAGAACTATATATAAGCCGCTAGTATGGAACTTATACAAACTATAAGCTAAAAAGCCGATGATGATGAAGAAATAAAAGGAAGATGGATTCTGCTATCTGCCTGCATCCATAGCGCTTGAAGTCATGTAACCGATGGAAGATGAAGGATATGATCCTGTGATCGTGTTACTGGAAACCGAAACTTCCATAAATTTTGTGCTCCCACGCAGAGAATCAGGAGAGCCCAGATCATCAATTACAGGAAGCTTATCTTCCCAGTTAAGATACCGAATAACTTGTCTCATGGTTGGCCTGGTTTTAGGTTTGCGATGAGAACAAAGAAGACCCAACCCTAGTACCAACTCCATTTCTTTGACCACGAATGCAGAGTTCAGCTTTGGATCAGCTGCATCAATAATTCTACCCATTTGATGGTATTCAATCACTGAATCTATCAGAATGAAGTTACTAGTTTCAACGGGTTTTCTGCCACAAGCCACTTCAAGAAGCAAAATACCGTATGCATACACATCGGAGCTGGTAGAAGACTGGCCAGTGCGTGTCAATTCAGGTGCAAGATACCCTATCGTGCCAACAATATTTGTGGTGTGCGACATCGTGCCATGATCATACAACCTGGCTAGACCAAAGTCTCCTAGCCGCCCGTTCATTTCTGCATCTATCAAGACATTGCCTGACTTGACATCTCTGTGAATCACCACTTGCTCCCATTCCTCATGCAAATACAAAAGCCCTGCTGCAACGCCTTTAACAATATTGAATCTTTGCTCCCAGCTCAATACAAAGTTATTTCTCCGACTGAAGAGGAGACCGGCCAGGCTTCCATTTGGGATGAAGTCATAAACTAGGAGGAGGTCATTATTTTTCTTGCACCATCCTTGGAGATTCACCAAGTTCTTGTGCCGTAAACGTCCCAGGCTTTCAATCTCCGCAGTGAATTCTCTCAAACCCTGGATTGAGTTGTTATTGATCTTCTTAACAGCAACTTCGTTTCCATTTGTAGGCAATCTACCTTTGTACACTGCGCCAAACCCACCCACTCCGATGATCTCACTCTTTTTAAAACCCTTAGTTGCTGTATAAAGATCTTGATAGCGAAACCTGTGTGGACACTCCAATTCCCAGTCTTCAAGAGCCTCAGATTGCCGCCACTTATACACCGTAAGAAAGAACAGTATTACAAACAGAAGAGTGGTCACACCGCATAAAGATGCGATAATAACAATCACTGAGGGTCGGAAAGACGATGAATTTTTCTCCTGCAGTGCGATAGGAAGCCGAGAAAGATTTAGTTGAGGGGCTTCTCCTTTGGTGGAAAAACTCCATCCCAGTATGTAATGAGAGCTTGCCTTATTTCCAGTAGAGGCGGAGAAACCAACATACATATCCTCCTTAACATAAGTGCTTAGATCTTGTGGGAAGGAAATGAGTGGATGAATCGGCTTGCCATGGTCCATGGGAGCTATTGTTACGTTAGTACATTTAGTCACACCATTATATTCGACCCAAGCTTGAATAGGTTGACCACTCTCCAACACCAATTCTTCAAATGAATCAAGCCGGTCTCCGTTGTCGTTATAAGAAGCTGGTTTTCCTGCTTTTGAATCCATGCTGTTGATGTTGATTCCGACATGATTGCCTACAGAGTCTGTACTCTTGTTGAATCCATTAACTGTGTCGAATTCAACAGCAAAAATATAGTTGGAGGACCAACCATCGCTCGTAGAGTTGAAAAGACCAAGGTAATGCCCCGCCTCAGCCCCAGGAAGCCGATCGGAGGGAGATAAGGTGAAAGCAAAGCCGAATCCTCCCTCACCTTTGGATGGAGAGATTATCTGAAAGACAAAAGTTGTGCTGAAAGAAGAAGCATTCGGAGACGAAGATGAACTTCTGTTAAGCATTTGTACTTTTTCGGAATAAAATGCATGTCCTACAGCATTTTGCGTTTTGTTGGTGAGCCTTAGTAAACCACTAGACTTGATAATGGAAACTTTATCAAGTGTGAGGTTTGCTTCACTTCCATTGAATCCATTGAAGAGGAATTCTACATCTTGAGCCTCAGCAACCATACAAAAGAATAAGAACAACAAAACTAAATAGATCGTCGAGGCCATGGAATTTTGAGAGCTAAGAACTTGCAACTCGAAAATAATTAATTTAAACAAGTATATTGCTTAAACAAAGAGATGGGACGTAAAACCCCCAAGAAGTTTGGCTAGCTAGAGAGGCTAAAAAGTTTTCAATTCTAGCTTATCTCAAGAGCATGTGGTGTAGCAAGTGCAAGGAATAAAAACAAGTCTTATATATTGCCAAAACAAGATGATGCAATGTACAAACCCCAAAGAGAATTATTCCTGGAAAGACTTGAAATCGTCAAAGTCAATCTTAATGAGGACATGCGAGGTAGTTAGTGTAGGAAATGCATAGTGATGTTGAGACCTGTGAAGATACTCTATAAAAACATTTCAAGGTTGGTTGACTCGCTAATATTAATTACACCTAAGAATATATAGTTGTGGACTTAATGCTTAGTTTATTGCCCGGTCAGCATGGTTTCTAGATGCCCGTAATTTTGATTTTTTTTCTTTCCTTTCGCACAGGAAAAATCAA
>Ga0325411_1002593_pt1 | contig 20492 bp, 9 predicted proteins | sample PopdelMetagenome_13_FD_206181 | JGI IMG/M metagenome (GOLD analysis project Ga0325411, IMG submission 206181) | Populus deltoides microbial communities from Bellville, Georgia, United States - Xylem-PdIQD-R4 | ecosystem: Host-associated > Plants > Phyllosphere > Stem > Wood/Secondary xylem...
AAAAAATTAAGTTTTACTCTAAAAACTAGTATTTAATATTATTTAATAACACTATATAAATTAGAAGGATATCGCATGATGACGTAGCATTTGTGAAATTTGATCGCAATTCCAATTATATTCTTGCCGGGTCCGACCCAGTTAAAAAAATTCAGGTTATATTTTTATTTTAATTGTGTTTTATTCAAAAAATTAGAAGGAGATCGCTTGATGATGTAACAAAAAATGCAGTTTTAACCAATATTATTTATTTCATGATGTAATAATAGTAGTTAAATCTACAATATTTAAATTAAAAATATTTTTTAATTATTTTATAACCTCAATTTGAAAAGCATTTTTTTAACCAAACACATTAAACTACTTTTTGTTCAACCTCAATTTCAACCACAGTTTTAACCAAACATATATTTTTTCAAATCAACCTTAACTAAAAGTACTTTTTATAAAACAACTTTTTTAAAACCACAATCACAACAACAACAGTAATACCAAACACACTCTAAATACTAACAGAAATTTCCGTCAGTAAAACTGTTAAATCTACGAAAAGTCTTTCATATAATGTGAGAATTTGCAATCAAGATGATATTTGCAGATGCTAGATTGATGTAGCTCCAACGAATTAATTTGTTTATATATGACTACAAAGATATGAAATTATATCAAATCATGTATACTTAATAACCAAAATGAAGATGATTCCCAGCAAGTTAGAAAGTGGCTAACGTTACATAACGAAACAAAAAGGAAACACAAGGAAAAACTTGATGTTTGCTTGAAGTTGGTTCAATCTTCATGTATACATGTCATTTTTCATGATTCATGAAGGCAAAAAAATCACTGATTGATCGCTTGGATCATGCCTTTAAAGCACTATATATTTTGATGGAAGTTATTATGGCTAATTAAGATACCCAAAAAGAGACGTATAGATCTACGTACTCTCTTACACATATAGTAGTACTGTTATGAGATATTCTATCCCAGAATGATAAACCCTTAGTTTTTTTTTATATGAGAATGACGAAATATGAATGTATTTTCCAGAGATATGCAGCAATGTATGCGATGGTGATGCATATATGTGAAGTCTTTTAGAGTTATGGAAGACTTACATGGTCGTTAACATTAGAACTCGTGAGATTAGTCGAGATACACACAAGTTAACTCGAATACTAATATTAAAAAATAAAAAAAAAAAAAGTTCATTTTATCCCTTGTTGTTCTTTAAAAAAACGAGATAAAAATGATGCGCAGCCCTATAGATGGGTGCTTTTTCTTCGAAGTTGGATTGATTAATTTCTCACTCCGCTGAGAGAGTCGTTATCATAAGTGGAGATTTAGGTGCTGTCCCAGAGACTATTGTTGCATGCTTCTTCTTTATGGATCCGAATTAGAATTCAGTCCCTTTCACAGAGAAGCATAAGAAATCTTTCCAAGCAAAGAATTCAATTATTTACACATAATTTGTCGTCTTATAAAACCCAAAGTTGAAAAGTAAACTCCAAACACACACTCAAGATTTGATGGACAAACATTCCTTTCCCATTCACCAGAGGAGGAAACTCTGCTTTTGCCCATCTTTGATTTCATGAAAAAGCGTGTTCTATCTTTTTCCCCACCATTCCCTTTCTTTTTTGTTGCTTTTTGTGCCTTGGGATTTGATCAAGAGGAGAGAGTTTTCGTGGTCAGCTGACATGGCACGCCCGATCATGACATTTGTCCCTCAATGGTTGTCCGGCACCGCCAAGTGGAGTTTTCACACTTGGCTAAACTTATTTTGGAAGTGGGAGAAAGGTACGTCGATTGCCTCGGTTGCTCCGTTGAGATTATGCCACCTGTAAATAACTGTCATATAGGTAGACTTAATTTTTAATAATGATGTTGGTAGACTTAATTTTTAATAATGAATGGATGAAAATAAACCTTGACTTCACTTGTAACGATTTCTTTCCGTATCAAGTACTAATCGTGAATCATGAGTTTTTCTTTTTTTTTCTTTTTCTTTTTTTATATTGTTTGTTTTAATAGATATGCTACCATATCAGATCGTGTGTTTATTCAATACACTATTTTTGATATATTTAGAAAATTTTGAAAATAATCTCTGTTTGTTTTTATTAAAAAAATATATTTTCTTTAATATTTTTCATCACAGGAATGAAGAAGTTCAAATATATATAATACTAATCAGGTCAATTTAGAAAAATAACTATATAAAAACTAAGTCATAAATCTAATAATTATAAAATTAACTTTAAATTTTCATCCAAAAAACCATAAATTTCAGTACATAAATATCACATATTGTTTTATTATCACCAAATAATTGAATTGGTTGTCTTGATGGAAAACTCAAATCTCGTAATAGAAATCTTATTCAAAGTGCTTCAAAAAAAGTTCAAGAGTGTATCTTTAAATTCAACTTTTACACTTACTCGAGCAACAACACCTTGTTTCTTACTTCTCTGTATGATGATATTACCACCAACTTATTAGGTTTCTCAAAACACATAAATATAGCGAAATCAATAATTTAATTTTTTAAAAAAAGTCTTAAGATCCTATTAGACAATCTAAAATTGTTCAAGGTTTAAGCAAAAATTCGCTAAAAATCATATCTTTTTTTCAAGGTTTGATTAACTCATCAAGGCTAGGTTATCATAAATTACAAATCTTTCAATCAAACAGTGTTTATGCCTTAGAGAATGCATTTTTGACTTGCTATAAATAATAGAGTTTGATTGTTATTTTAGAATTTTCTTGTCGTTTCTAATGTTTCAAGTAAGTTATGCAGCGTGTCTAAGCTATAGTTTCAATGTTTAAATCTCTTTTTCTAGTTTTATGCTTGTTTCTAGGTTTAGATATTTTTGGGCATTTCTAAGGGTTTTTTTTTCTGGGTTTGAGTGTTCTTATCTTTAAAATTTGATTTCTCACAAACTATTTTTTTTAGCTTGATTCATGTATCTCGGCCAAAGCTTTATTGGAATGTGTTGTAATATAGAAAATATTGTAATTTCCTTGTATAGAGTTATCTTGCATAGTACGCTACAGAGTAACTACTATATGTTGGCTTAATCATATAAATATTAGAGATGGCTACTGCATTGCATAAGCTTTCTAATTGATCATAAACTTTGTTCTAACTTGGTATCAAAGCTTGAAACATCTAAAACAGATTCAAGGCTTCCTCCCTCTTTCCTTGACTGATGCCTCCATCTTCTGCAGTATTTTGGTGCAGTTTTTTATGCTATACTCCTGCTTTCTCTGCTGTATCTTCTTCCCCTGGATAACATCTTCCTCAAGTGGCATAAGTAGCCATCTCTAGCAGCATACTACACTCTTGCAAGAAAATAAAACAATCTTGTCAATAGACCTCTTACCAAAAAAAAAAAAACAACTCTACTACAGAATATGCTACAGTTTCTTTCCAGCTGCAACTCTCTGATTTCTCTAGCGTCACTTATGGATCCTTCTGCTACTGTTATAGCCATAAACAATGACAACTCTTCCTCTCCTACTTCTTCCCTGGTAGCACCTGTTCCTGCCGATGTGCTTGACTTTACACACAATGCAACTATGACTGCTGCCACAATTTTTGCTGCAAAAACAATCATCATCCCTCTTTCTAACACATAGCAAGTCATCAACGTTATGCTTACCAACACAAATTATATGTTTTGGCGCATGCAGATGAAGCCATATCTTATTGGTCAAGGTGTCTCCTCCTTTATCGATGGTTCGACGGTATGCCTTTCTCCGCACAATGATCTTTCTGCCATTGCAACTGCCAACAGTTCTAGTTTTTCCCGAGCTTTTTTTACATGGAAACAATAGTAGGATCAACTCATCCTTAATGCTCTCCTCTCTTCTATGTCCATAGACGTTCTCCACCTTATGGTTGATTGTCCAACATATACTAGTGTATGGAGCACATTAGAACATGCCTTTACATATCCATCAAACTATCGAATCATGCAATTACATGGTTGTCTTCAGCATCTTCGCTAATTTTTCTCTGCCATTTTCTTGTTCATTAAATGCTTATTTTAGATCAATCAATCCTTGAAAGTTTGAATGTCTGGGTTGTGTTTTTGGTTGTCGGGTTTGATTTCAAGCCATTTTTGGTTTGTTTTTCTTATCTAATGCATCATTATGTTTCAATATGCCATGTTTCATCTCTTTATGCTTTCAATTCGGTGTAATCTAGTTCTTAAATTAGATTTGGTTTTCTGGGTTCATCTATTGTTATTTGTGTTCTTAAATGGGATTCAAACAAAGATCTCCTTTAATCTTCTTTCTTTTGTTTTTTAGTATGGGTCCTTTTTTTTTTTTTTTGCTTTTCGGCTTAAACCAGGAAGCCCAGCTCATGTGTCTAGGTGGAGTCCATTACATACCTAAGGCAGTGTTTGGTTGTGCAAAATTTTACTAAGGAAAAAAATGCATTTTTGATCCTTAGGACGTGTTTGGCAAACACACCTTAACGAACTTTTGACACTTTTCTTTGATAATTTTCTTCTTGTTTTGCCAAACAAACCCCAAATAATTTCTCAAAATTATGAAAAAATTCAGGGACCATTTTAAAATTATTTATGGGTACCTCGCGTGTTTTTCAGCAATTTCATTTAATATTTGAAATTGTAAACTTACAATATAAAATACTGACTAGGTATTAAATATACCTACTTTTTTAAAAAGTTTAGAAAAATAAAAAACAAAATCCAAAATTCCTTATTTAAAAATGCAAAAATATATTTTTCTTTGTGCGCATATGTCCAAATTCTAAAATTTCCCATGCATCTTTTATAAAATAATAAAAATGCATTTTTATCATAGTTTGAGAAAAACAAATGCAAAAATCAATTAATGTATATCATATCAAGTTTGTAATTATCCATTAGGATTTGAACAAAATTTCAAAAACACCATAAAAAATTAATTTTTTAAATTAATATTTGGGGTATAAGTCTTACAATGTAATGTAGATTCCCAGTATTAAATTAAATTCATGAATTAACAAAAATAAAATGTTAGGAACTAATTGTAAACTTCAATATTTGGAGGTATAAAATTATACTTTAAAGTATATCCCCAAGTATTAAAAATACAAAATAAAAATAAATACATCATTAAAATTTAAGTTTTAGAATGGTTAGGTTTTAGTCCCATAAGGTAAAAATCTCCTTACTAAGGAGGGTCTGTCTTGAGCTCATAGAGATATGGACCTCCTTACTGAGGATTACCTTTCTTGAACCTTAATAATGCAATTTTCTGAAGGTAAGGTGCACTGAGAATGATGCGTCTTCTTCATGCATAATTAGTCCCCTTACCTAGACTCTTGTAAACTAGTATATTTTATGGTGATCATAATACTAGGTGGTGAATCTTCAACCCTTCATATCATAATTTCATGATTAATTCAAACACATCCAAAACCACATCAATCCAGGACGAAGACTTGTCATTCGACATCGTACACATCACGACATATGGTAGGCATATTTCATAACAAAAAATATATACTTCATAAAACAATCAACACATTGCTAGTACAATCCTTAAAATAGTTATGCCATACGGACATTAATACTTTATATATATATATATATATATATATAGAGAGAGAGAGAGAGAGAGAGAGCAATTCAAAAATAAATAAAAGAAGCAAAAAGAAAAAAAAATCATTAACTCTTTAGGTGACATTTTGTATAATATTAAAATAAGAGTAATTTTTAATGGTATAAATTTGATTTTTTAAGGATGTTTGGTATGTCAATAAATTAAAGAATTAAATATTAGTTTAGAGAGAGAAAAAAACTAAATTATCATTAATGATTTGTGAGAGAGAAATAAAAAAATATTTTATATGCATTTAAAAAAATGTAAAAAAAAATAATAATACTTGGAGATGAAATTTTACCATACAACCAAATTTACCGTCTAAAAATCCTTAAATATTTAATTTACCCAAAAAATATACTAAAATGATTTAAATTTTATAAAGTTAAATTTCACATTTCATTAATTTTCTATTGATGAAGTTGTGAAAACTTAAGGATTGAATTGAGCTTTCAATGGTTGCGTCTTGGGCTGAAGTATATAGGCTAGGATGTAAGCTTTATATATGGGCTTGGTTGTTTCTATAACAACATTCGTTTTTGAAATATGAAACTCTCTAATCCTTAAGTTAGTAAATGTATAAGAAAAATATAATATAATTGAAAGAAAAATATAGTGAAGATCGTAGAAAATGTGTGATTATAGAATGAGCTTGAATGGCCTAAACTCGTCTAGCTTGGCTTGAATGTTTTACCTGGTGATCAGAGGTATTTATATACCTTGATTAGGTTAGCTTACCTCGTGGAGTGTGAAAAATGGTGTTGTAGAAACGTCATAGTATATAAAAAATAATAGAGAGTGACCTTGTGGTTAGAGGAGAAAAATGAATATCATCAATGGAGAGGTTGATTCTAGTAATTGATTTGGAGTGCTCGTTGTGTTATTAGTGAATAGGTTGGTGCTTATGCTTTGCATAAATAATTTATATATGCAAGGTGTGCATGCGATAATAGGTGGTGCATGACTTCTTAGAACTCAAAAAAATACATTAAGGTATGTATTGGGGTAAGTACTGGATAGCCTGAGGTAAGGTGGAGTGGATGAGGGAGAGACCATTTGAGTTAGACCTAAACAGGTAGGATTTTAGTCGTTTAAGCATTGCCCGAACAAATAGAAATTTACTTTTAAGACAAATTATGCACTATTATATCCTCCTCTAAGTTTTTTAAATAATCATGTTTGAAAGACTTGAAAAGCATAAGTAGGGGAGATAAAATACTTACTATTTTATACAGGTGATATTATCTTTTTATGGCTTTTGTTAATGTGTTTGCAAAAGAGATGATTATTTCGTACAAAAAAGATGAAGGTTTGATGAGTTTGTTTGCTCCTCTCATAATAGAAAACATTATTATTTAGAAAATAGTGTTAAGCATTGTGTAAGGAGATGTTTTATGGATGAAAATTTTTATTAGAGATATAGAGATTTTAATGGAGAAATGAGATCTCGTCATTAAGATGTTATTGGAGGGATGAAGATTAGTTTAGGGACATAAATAATTTGTCTAAAGACTTAGAGATTTCAGTGGATATATGAAGATCTTATTATAAGGATTTTATTTGAGACATGGAGATCTGTTTGGAGATATGAAGAATTCCTTTGAAGACATGGAGAAAGACTATTATTTTTATTGGAAACTTTAAAAGATTGTCTCATGTAATTAGAGATTCATTGTTTGAAAATTATTTGATCTTGGGTAATGCATTGTGCGAATCTTTTCCTATTTCTTCAAGTTGCATTTCCTTCATTATAAACTGTTAGAGGTAACATTTGATTATCAATCTTTCTATATCCCTTTTAGGGCATGACATACCTTAGTATTATGATTGTGATCGTAGTGAATATGACAGAACTTATAACGGTTCTTTATAATCATGTCATTCTTCATAAAAGATGGGTATCACATAAATTGCACATGATGATCAAATATGTGGTCATGAGCTTAGAGAATGTCAGGTGTTTACAAATAGATCCTTTGATCTCTTGGATGCCCTAGTAGGATATTATTGGTGTTAGGAAAATTTTACTTTATATGGATATAAACAAGAGTATTTTTGTATGGTTACACTTATTTTCTATAATTGAAAGTTGTTTTCCATCACCTATTTCATATTAAGGAGAGTTCAGTCATTGAGAGTATATAGTTATTTCATAAATAGTAGTTGTAAACTCCATTAATAAAGGTTTTAATGGTAATGAGTTTAAGTAGATTCTTTATATGAAGCATTTACTTTATTAAACATCTGGAGATATGTTTTGGTGTTTTTATCTTCTTATTGTGTGGTGGTGAAGAGCCTAATACTATTTTTAGTTAGAATGTTAGTGCTAAAGTGAGAGATAAGCATTTACTTTTCTATAATTGAAAGCTTAAAGCAAGGATAAAGGCAAAGATAAAATGCATCCTGCTGGATGCACTTTAAACGTTTAGTTCAATCGCTGCTCACTTATACATATAGCTCGCCCTTATTAGGACACTTCACTCGCTCAACACTCGTTCAAAACATCTACTCCTTCTTCACGGAAAGAAAAGGGACTTAAAATCCCGCTTAGAATCGAAATTATAGTCAGAGTAGGCCATCCATCATCTTCATCGAGGCCTCATTTTACCTTCCAATTACGATCCGTCAAATTAAAACCTCCATTAGATTCAGAAACTAAGGACGAGATTACCATCGTATCGGCTTGGATGTCCCTAATGTTCTCGAGTCGCCTCATATTTTCCTTAATCTAATTAATCAGCACCGGATGTAAAAAAATGAATAAACTATCTTTTGTTAAAAGTTTCACAAATAGCATCACTAATAAAATCTTGAACTTCAAGATTGGATAAGGCTTTTCATTGCTATATTTTGAGCTAAAATGTGTGGGCTTTATCTCTAGGTTGTTGTTCATGCAAAAATAAGTCTCATATCAGAAAAAAAAAAAATAGATCTTCTAATTCTTAAGTTAGTAAATGTAAGAGGATAAAATAATGTACATGAAAGAAAAATAAAATGAAAATTGTAAGGAGTGTGTGATTGTGAATTAACCAACATGAACCTCTTGAATAAGCTTAAATGGCATGAACTTACATAACCTAGCTTGAATGTTTTACTTATTAAATAGAGGTATTTATAGATCTTGGTCATGTTAACTTATCTCATAAAGTGTGAAGAGTGGTGTTACAAATATCTTATGATGTGTAAAGGATAAAAAGCAATTTGGTGGTGGGTGGAGAAAATGAATATCTTTAATGAAGACGTTGGTGTTTGTCATTGATTAGTGGTGCTCGTTGTGATATTGGTGAAGAGTTTGATGTTTCTGCTCTATATAGGGAGTTTATGTGCGTGCATTAATGAGTGGTACATAACTTATTTCAACTCAAAAAAATACATTGAGATGTGTGTTAAACATCAACTACAACCAAACACGAGATGAGGTAGAGTGAGTGTCTACCATCAACCAAACAAGATACAAAGACAATTACTCTATTTAATATACCATTCCCAAACACTTCTTCATCTCTTACTTTGTCTTATCTTACTGTCCTTAGTAATTCCAAATTTTTTTTATATTTTAGGATAGTAATTACATGCTACATAATAATAAAAAAAAACATATATAAACCTTTGTTCAAGTGTGCCTAGATGTCATAATTAGGTTAAGCATAAATATTATTCCTTTATTTTTGTTATAAGGAATATAATTAGAAACAAATAACTCATTTTTATATAAACCCAATAAGGCAACAACATGTGTTTATTTGATCACCATGAATCATGTCCTATAATTTATGAATTTCAAAATTTTGATTTAATTTCTCTAGTTTTAAATTACTTTAATCCTTCTTTGTGTGTGTGTGTGTGTGTGTGTAAAATACATTTCTTATAGGTCATCCATCCTTGAACTTCTTTCATGCTAGCATTTGTTTACTTTCCTAGAAACTTGTTTTACCACTCAAGTGTATATATTTTATTTCTTTAAATTAAAAATTGACTATTAATTATTATTTTTCTCTATTTATATTTATATTTAGTGGAATAATTACTTAATTAACAAAACTCAGTTGGCCTTAGAAAAGTATTGTAGCTCTAGACTCATTGGTATTATTCACTGGAATAGTGTAATAACAATGTTGCCCCTGCACCTAAAAAACCTAACACTCACTTCTAAGGGTATTGACTCACTTCTAAAGGTATTGAAGTCTTTTTACATGGTTTATTTTTTATTTTTAAATTGATCAAGGACAAATATATCTTTTTCCATATTAATTACATAGTGAAACGACCAAAATACCCTTAGAAACAAGAAATTCACACATAGTATGAAGGGGTATTCTTGTGTTTTCAAAATGGTTTTTTATTATTATAATGTTAGCTGAGGAAAATTTTGGTATTTGATCAAATATCAAAATAATAATAATAAACAATTAAAATGCATAGTGAAACGACCAAAATATCCTTCAAATAAAATTAAATTAAACCTGAGGTCAAGGGGATTTTTTTTATCTTTTTATAATGGTTTTTTTATAATTATAAATTCAGCTCAGAGATGATTTTATATTTGGATTAAAAAAATTAGGTGTGCATGTACTGTACATGGAAGCGCACTTTGGGCAACACATGTGACACCTCCTGATGTACAGAAATACATTTTTGCCATGTCGTCTTTCTATTGGTGAGATACATATCTCCGATGGTGGTCTGGTTTGTCGTCAATGGATCTTTTTTCCTTCTTTCCTCTCTACTCCTTAGAAAATTATAACTTTACTATCTTTGTTGTTGGTATTTACACTTCAGTCCTTATTCTTATGATTTCTAATTTTTGTTCTTGCCTCTTCTATAAAATTTATATTTATTTTCAATTTCATCATTCAATCTCAATTTATCAAATATTATATTCTCCAATTTGATCCTTATTGTTTTGATTTCTAAATTGTTTTTGGCCTTTTTGTAAAGGTTGTTATTATTTTCAGTTTCACATTCAATCAAAACATTGTTTCCTTATTCTTTTGATTTTTTTGGTCCTTTTACTAAATTGATTTTCTTTTCAATTGTATCTTTCAATCAAATAAAAAAATTATTTTAACTATCATTATTTTAATTGCTATTTTTTTAAATCTTTTTGTATAATTGAAATTATTTTTTAAAATTTCATCCTTAAACATTTGATTCATTGAGAATTAAATGTTGTGGTTTTTTTAGATTAGATGCTTCACGTTTGATGACCCATAGCATAATTTTGAAAAATTAATGCAAGTTCGACGGGATATCTCGGGTTGACTCGACCCTTATTATTGGGGTTATAGGTTTACCATGCTAACTTGGTTGATCAAGACCCTTTTTTACTCGACCCTGATTACTGGGCTTACAGGTTTGTCATGCTAACTTGGTTGACCAAGACCTTTTTTATGTTATTTTTTACCCTATTTTGTTTTTTTGTATTTAATGGGTTACCATGCATTATTTTTTTCTAATCCAATTGAATTAAAGTCAGCTTATTTTTATTTCTTTTTTAAAAACACACTTGCAGTAGCTGAATATCATTTTTTACACAAAAAATAGTTTGGCCCCGCAGTGAAACGCATGTATTAAAGCTAGTTATGTTCTAAAACTTTGTTCACGTGATACTTTTAATCCTAGTTACTTGATTTTATCATCAACTAAAAAAATATCAAAAACACTTTAAATTATTAATTGATGACATTCATCATGCACAAATTCTTGCCAAAGTCATATTAATTATTTTTTAGGAAGGTGTTGTTCCTACTCCATTAATTATTCATCCTAAAACATTGTTTACACACTTACCGTTGACTCATTGCTTTTTTTATTAATTTATTTTGGTTATCAAAATTTTATTTTGAACAATTTAATCATAATTCAAAGTCAATTACTTTTGATTTATTAAGTAAGGGTGGAATTGGAAAAAGAGGTACCAAAATGAAACATACACCAAAAATTATTGATGTTCTAGATTTTTGGTGAAAAATACACTTAGATCCTCTATCCTTAAAAATAATAAAATTTAAATCCCTTGAAATTTTAAAAAACCAATTTTTGTATAAAAGTTTGTTTTTGTTTTAGGTGTTTTTTCACCTTAGAATTGTCTAAAACAATAAGAGTTAAGCTTGGGAAGGTTTTTTGTTTTTGGGTTGATTTTGAATTTTGTGTGGTTTTTTATTTTTATTTTTTAAGGCTATTTATAGATTTGTCAAGGTGTTTATGCTTTTTTTTTCTAAGTGTTTGGGGTTAAAAATAGTTTGATAATGAATTTTTGGGTAGAAGAATATAGACCCTGATTTTTCGAACATCATAGTGGCTAGAATATGAGAAAACTAGAAGATGTGTTGTGTGCAAATTGTTTTTCAAAAAAAAATAAGGAAAATCCGCTCTAATTTCATTTCTAAATGGGCGAACTTAAACCAAGCAGTGTCTAACCACTTTTTGTTTTGTTGTAATTTTTCTTTTTTAATAAAACATCATGGTTTTTATAAATATTTTTTAAATTTATATTTAAATTAATACCTCTTCTCTCTTATTTCTTATTTTTAGTATTTAACCTTTTTTAAATAATGTTTTATTTTATTTTATATGTATTTATGTTTTAAATAGATTATTCTAATTTAGCTATAAATTTTTTTATGGTTTAAATAATTGAAATTTATATAAAACATATTTATTAATGATTGTATTTCTATTAAATGCATCCTTACAAGATTTTTTTTCTTTGATTTTATTCAATCAATTGAACACAATAAAAAATAGTGTATATTTCTGTTATCATTGAACACAATTGGGTAAATGACGTGTGTTGCAAGATCAAATATCTTGATCTACGTCCGTCTCTTGGCTTTTTTAGATATACATTTAGTTATCATTAATAAAAAAAATTTTCATTTATTGACACAGATGGTTGTTGATTTATTTAATTACATGCATACATAAGTTTTTTATTTTACACATAATATTTTTTTTTGTGAAAAGACGTGTTAAAAAACTTGTATGTTCAATTTTTTATTGGAAAAAAATTTGATTCACGGCAAAGCACATGTCAAATATCTAGTTAATCCTAAACCACATCAGTTATAAGTTTTATTAATGTGCTACATAATCTTTTATCAATTACAATTACCAAAAAAAAAATAATAAAGGGTATGGCATTTCCACTCTAGCATAAGAGAGAAAACACTATGGATTGTAATAGAGTTCCATAGTGTTTTTAATTATTATTATGTTTTACCTTTGGCTTTTTTTTGTTTTGTTCCCTTGATTTTTAATTTTTTTGATTTGTTTCTTAAATGTTGCATTTATTTGGCGTTAGGTTTGGTGGTTTGTTTTTTATACCTAGGCTAAAGGATCTTTTTATGTCAAGGAATATAAATGTCATTTGGTTAATGGTTGGTCTGACGAGACTAAATGAGGTTTTATTGATTTAAAATAATTAAAGATATTTGGACCGAATTTTAACAATTGACAATTGTTCAACCCTTTTTTCTTGCTAGAATTAAGGACTAAAATGCATAAGCAGGGAACGATTCAACCTCTCTTTTTTGGTCAATTTTTTTTTCAATTTGATCCTTTCACATTAAATTTATTAGGCATTGTACTAAAAGCTTTTTTTTTTTGTTATCTAGATATAAAGATCTCACAATGTCAAGAGAGAATTTTATTGCATGGTTAATGCTTGGATTTGCGAAATTAAATGAATTGTACTTATTTAAAATAATCAAAGCTATAAAGACCAAATTTAAAACTAAAACAAGAGTGGCGATGAAATTGGATGGGCAGTTGGGTCAAGACTAGCGCTCGCATTGCACATACAGAGAGTGAAGAGAGTCGTCACACTATGGAGGCATGTGCTGCCTCCTTCAACCAGAAAAAATTATGGTATGTCGTGTCTTCTTAATCGTCACGACAAGATCTATATTATGGGGTTGTGTGTGTAAGATGATGAGTGGTGGTGTGTTGTCAGAGGCCCATTCTTTGTCCCTTTATCTTTTATATGTTTGCTTTAGGTTTTGTGCCTTACTTGGTTAATTTTGTTTTTATATCAATTTTGGTTTTTGTTCTTTTCATTGTTATTTTTTTATTTTTTATTTTTATTTTTTTCAATTTGATCCTTCAATATGAGATCTGTTGGAAATTAGGCATCTACATTTTTTTTTCATCTTTTTTATATCAGGTAATGATTTGGATGGTTAGCTTGGCGTGCCTCATGTCATTTTTTTAAATTTTTCTTCAATGTTAGCCTTTAACATTTAGTTGGTTAGGATTTGGGCTTCGTGATTTTTTTTATTTACTTTATATGAAGTTATCCCGATCTCATAACTCGAGTCACAGGGTTGCAAGGTTAACTCGATTAATTAGGGTTGTGGGTTTTTTTTATACTATTTTTTTTATTGCTTTTGTCCTTTTATAATAGGTTGGTTGAGAGTTAAGCTTCGTAATTGTTTTTAATTTGCTTTCTATTAGGTAATCTCATTCTCATGACTTGGATCGCGATTTTAGTTGGTTGGATATTGTGTTTTGTGATTCTTTTTATCTGTTTTCTATTAAGTTATCATAGTCTCATGACCCGAGCCACATATTTGTCGGGTTAACCCAAGTTGACTTATGTTTTTTTCTTTTTTATTTTGTCATTCAACAATGGATTGGTTGAGAATTGAGTTTTGTGATTTTTTTTTCTAGATTTCTTTATATGGAATAATCTCATCATCATGACTCGAGTTATGGGTTTAGTTGGTTGGAAATTAGGTTTCGTGATTTTTTCTAATTTTATTTTTATTAAATTATTCTAGTTTCATGACCCGAGTTGCGAGTTTATTGGGTTGACTAGGATTTTTATTTTTATTATTTAATTTTTATTTTTCAGATTTATCTTTCATTAATAGATTGGTTGAGAACTAAACTTTATAATTGTTTTCAATTTTCTTTCTATGAGGTAATGTCATCTCATGGTTTAAATTGTAGGTTTAGCGGGTTGACTAGAACCATTTTTTTTTGTCATTTTCTTTCAAAAATTGAATATATTTTTTTATTTTATTTTTGTCCTTCAACATTTGGGTTATTAGAAATTGAATTTATAATTTATTTAAATTTATTTTCTTTAGAGTTATTACAGTCTTGTGACTCGGATCACGAATTTTATCAATTCATCAAGGTTGGTTAATTCGATAGATCATCATCTCAATATTTACAAAACAAATTGTATTGTTTGATATGACCCATCTTAGTATTTAAAAAGTATGTAGTTTAATACACATCAAATTTTGAATTTATTTTGATTTTTTATGTTAAAACACATCTTAACAACAATAAAAAGTATTTAATTTTGACATAATCAAATTAGTTTGAAATATTATCTATTATTTATTCAAGTAAAGATCAGATATATATATATATATATATATATATATATATATATATATATATATATATATATATATAAACAAAAGGCAGAATTTGAATCTATTGAAGAAATATATTTTTCTTTTAATAGATTTACTAATGATATTTAATATCATCATTTATAAGAATATAATTAGGATTATTTTCATCTATTAAGTAATGAAAGAGCGCGATTAAAAAATATAGAGTGAGAATAACACCATCCATCTTTTATTTTTGAAGTTAATTAGTGAATGAATTTGTTTTTTAATACTTTAATTTCTAATTTTGATATTAAGTTAATATATACAAAAATATTTCAGAAACATAAATACTTTTTGTAACTAATTTTCTATGCATTTAAATTACTTGATTATAAGAATTTTCAATAACCCACAACTATGTATTTAAACAACTTTATTGATAATTACTATACATATTGTTTTACCATAAAAACATTTGCACTCCAAAATTAAAAAGATTCAATTTCATGAAAGGAAAATATTTTATTTTTGTATATGAAAATAAAACATGTATGGCAACTTAATATGTAAATTCAAATCCATCGATAACTAGGAAAGAGACTGAAAGAGTAACCTAATTTCTAATAAATTGATTAATATGGCTATTTCACATTAAAAAAAAAACACTACTTAAAACACCCCTAGCCTATATAGTATCTCATTGGCACTTATTTTGTTTATCAAAATTCTTAAAATATTTAATAGGTCAAAAAAGTCAATAATTAAAAGCTAAAAAATATTAAAGTTACATTATATTTTACAATGATTGGATCCTTGATTCTTGTCTCATATTATCTTTAACTCTATTGTTTTACAATTATTTATGAATATTAAAAAAGACTCATTTAAATAAAAATAATTCAAAAACTTTTATATTCATTACTATATTTTTAGTTTACATTGATCTCACATGTAATTAAAATGTGAAATATTGATATTACATCAAGATTTAACAAATTATTAGATTGGACCTTGGTTTCTTTTATATATATATAATTTAAAAAAAAATCTCATTCAGACAAAAGTGATTCACAAATATTATAATATAATAGCACTGTAGTAGAAGCAGACATTTTAATTTTATAATATTAAAAGTTTAACTAATCATCATGCATTGAAAGGACTTTATTTATAATTAATAAATTTATTATTTATTTAAAAAAAAACTATATGCCAAAATTAAAAAGACATGGATAGCAATGCAGTTGGATTTTGTTTTTTGGAAATTTTCAATATGGAGAGCTAAGCTAATTCAGGATTTGCTGCATCTTGTCTCTGGGCTATGCTAATGCTTTTTTTTTTGAATATGTAAAAGAAATATAGGGTGTTGCTAATTAAGTTTTTGTAAAAAAAAATTATATTATGCATAAGTTGACTCAATTAGACTTAATTAGTTTGATGAACACAATTCAAATGACTTGTATAAATATAATTTGACACATAAAAATTCAAGACAATATCTTAAAAAAAAAAAGTTGAATTGGCAATATACTAGATTGATATGGATCAATCTTAGTTAATTTGTCAAATTTACGATTTGGATCATGAAACTATGATAACCCTATTTAAAGCAAATAAAAAAAATTATAAAACTCAATTCTCAATCAATCAAGTGTTGAAAAATAAGATTAAAAAAGTAAAAAAAAATCAACATGAGTTAAACTACCAAATTCGTGACCCGAGTTATGAGACCACTATAACCTCATAGAAAATAAATAGAAAAAATAACCTGAGACAACTTGAGTTAATGTGTCAAACCTATGACCAAGATCATGAGGTTATGAGACCGTGATAACTTCATAAAAAGCAAATCAAAACAAATTATAAAACTTAATTTTCAATAAACCATTGTTGAAGGATAAAGTTGAAAAAAAAATAATTTAAAAATATGACACAATAAAATAACCTGAGTCAATTCGTGTTAACTCGCAAAACAAATACTCGAGTTATAAGACTGATATAATCTCATTTAAATCAAACTTAAATAAATCATGAATCTTAATTTATACTCAATCTAAATATGAAGAATGAAATAAAAAAAATCTCAATATTAAAAATCTTATTTTTTTTCACTAGTTTTTTCTTTTGATTTTTTTAAAATCTATATTTTTTTTATTTGTTTTTTATGAAATTATTCTAATCTCATCAATATCATGGGTTTGACAAGTTCACCGGGTTGATTAGGGTAATTTTTTTATCTTTTTTTCATTAAGTTTTTTTTTAATTTCATCTTTTAATTTTGATTTGATTAAGAATCGTTGAATAATTTTTAGACTCATCTGGTGAACCAGATCATATAAAATTATTAAAATAATAATGTATAAATATAATAAAATATAAGACTTTTTACTATTAAAGTGCATATAAACAAACAAATAGAACCATATTACTAATTTTACTAGCATCTCCAAAAGTACATAGAAAAACCCACGCTATAACTTTTAAATCTAACCACACATCAGCGCATGGATATCTTCTCAAACCAGAACCTTCCCATTTATCCCGAACTGCCCATGTAGTGTTCGATAAAATACCTTACTTGGATGTTGTGTCAGCAACAACCATAACTGGTCAGTTTGCTAGGCGGCAGAAATACAAAGAAGCAACGCAACTCTTCTCCAGAATACTTTTTATATATATATATATATTACGACCAATGAGTTCACATATGGCGTTTTATTCACTCCTCAACTTCACTGGAGACCTTAAATTAGGAAGGCAATTTCATGCATGTGCAATGAAGATAGGCCTTAGTTCAATAGTCTTTGCGGGCAGTGCAATCTTAGATTTGAATGCCAAGTTGGGTTCCACTGAAGAAGCGCAAAGAGCTTTCGAGGACATACAAAATCCCAATGTTGTCTCTCGCCCATCTGGCTAAACCCACCAATCATCGCATTCCACGACACAACATTTCTCTCCGGCATCTGTTTAAGAAGCTTGAGAGCCTCCTCAAACCTCCCTTTCTTGCAGCCTAGTCAGTTTACATTACCTTGTGCTATTATTGCTACTGCAAATATAGTAGCACTTGAAATGGGCAAAAGCTTTCATGCTTGTGCTGTTAAGACATTGGGTGAGTTTAGAGTGTTTGTCCTCAATTCTCTAGTTACCTTCTACGCAAAATGTGGAAGCATGGAAGATAGTCTCCATCTTTTTTGTGAACTTCCAGGAAAGGGTATCGTCTCTTGGAATGCTGTGATTTGTGGCTTTGCGCAGAATGGGAGAGGAGAGGATGCTGTGAACTTCTATGAAAGAATGAGGAACACCGGTCTGAGACCTAATAGTGTTACGTTACTTTGCTCGTCATGGGTTTGCAATCATGCCGGTCTTGTCAACAAGGGGTATTCATATTTCAAGCAAGCTAGGCTCGAGTACCTCAGTTTGTTCAAACCTAAACATTATACTTTTATATTCAACTGTGGATGTTTCGAAGAAGATCGGGTAGTATATTCAATACTTTGCCTTTCGATCCAGGAATTGGGTTTTGGAAGGCATTAATAGGAGGCTGCCGGGACCATTTAAATATGGAACTGGGGGAATTAGCTGGGCGACATATCCTAGATTTAGATCCTGAAAATGCATCATCATATATCATGTTGAATTGGCTGCTGGTAGATGGCGTGGGATCATTCAGTAAATATAGTAAAAAATTTCGATCAAAGATGGTTCTTCTCTTTTCCACCTGACAAGTGCACTACTTGAGACACAAAATTAGCAATCAACCATGCTTTAATGGAACAAAGATAAATGCCACATTTTTTATGTTGAAGAAATGAGCGAAAAAATGGCATAGATTTCTACCATCTGTTAACATTGATCGCAATCTTTGACAGTCAAACAAGACATAGCACGAAGACATCAAAACATCAACCAAAGCTAATCAAATGCAATGTATCAAACTGAAATTGCTGACCCAACTCTGTTCGAGGTTCTTAAAAAACTTCTCAGTTCGAACTTGAAAATTGAAATGCTTCAAAAAAAAAGGCATACAAATGGAAATGGCAACTAATTTAGATTATTCCGATCTTGTTTGCCACATCCAAAGCATCGTAATCTGGTGTCAATCTAACATACGCCTTCTTTGTCCCATCCGGCCTGAAACCAAACAACAGAGCAATTATAGTTCAGAGATGAAAGCAGCATGTCAAATAAGAACAAGAAACCTATGCAAGGTAGATTGCCATAAAAAAGTTAACATCTGCACTGATACTTGACGACACTCAAAACATGCTTTTGGTTTCAAGGCTGTTGCAGTTTGATGCACAAAGCTTCAAGGCATCAGATAAATAGCCATTGCTAGAAAATGAACTGATGATAACAAACTAAAGAAGATAACCGCTTTCATATAGATAATTGAATATACATCAGTGAAGATGCTAGAATAGACTAAACAAGATGTACTAAATTGTTCATTTTATCTTTTACCAAATTAGCAATATTAGATTTGGTCTATGCTATCTACACGTCTGTAAAAAAGAAAACACATAATACGATCCTGTAAATTAGACTAAGGAAGAGAAAATTAAGAGCATATAGCCTCTTATCAGGCAAGCCCAACAGTACCAGGTTGTGAAGGTAATCAGTGACATTGTAAACAGGTTAACTTGTTCTATAATAACATTGCTTCAAATAAATAGCTCACAAACAAATGGGAATAAAGAGATTAAGGTCATTGTCACCTGATTAAGGTATTCACTTTCTTGGTTTGAATGTCATACATCTTCTTCACAGCATCCTTAATCTTCTTCTTATCAGCTCGAATGTCAACAATGAAAACTAAAGTGTTGTTGTCCTCAATCTTCTTCATCGCTGACTCAGTTGTGAGAGGATACTTTAGGATCTGATAATGATCAAGCTTGTTCCTTGGAGTTGCACTAATGCGAGGGTACTTGGGGTTCCTTTCCTTCTTCAATGTCCTGGGACGATGAAATGTCACCTTAGTTCGTATCTTCTTAGACTTCTTGAAAGCCGGTGCACCCGATTTCAAGGCCTTGGCAGCTTTCTGAGCCTGTGTCTTTGCATCAGCCTTCTTTACATCTAAGTAACAAAAAACACACACAAGAAAGCAAGTATACCATTAAAATTCCACATGCTCTTAAATCAATCATTTCATTTTTTCCATTACCACAAATCTCATTTATATTACTCTTAAAGCTCCACACTTAAATGACACTGACAAACAATGTTAAGCTACAAAAATACACTAAACAACCCAAAAATATCTTCTCTAAAGTATAAAAATATCGAAGTCACTAGCAAATAAGCAGCGCAGTTATTCACACTACCATGACCTTTTACTTCACTAACTTGTTATTAGAAGCCAAGCCTAGAAGAACCACCCCTTTAGTCCGAACAATCACAAAACCAGGTCCATAACCAATACAAGAAACTGTAAAGAAATCAAAACTGAAAACAGCTAAAAGATAGCCTATCCAGGTAAATAATAATAATAATAATAATAATAATAATAATAATAATAAT
>Ga0325411_1002594_pt1 | contig 20488 bp, 10 predicted proteins | sample PopdelMetagenome_13_FD_206181 | JGI IMG/M metagenome (GOLD analysis project Ga0325411, IMG submission 206181) | Populus deltoides microbial communities from Bellville, Georgia, United States - Xylem-PdIQD-R4 | ecosystem: Host-associated > Plants > Phyllosphere > Stem > Wood/Secondary xylem...
TTTTATTCAAAAAACTAATGTTAAACATTATTCAATGACACCACATAAATTAAATAGAGATCGCTTGATGACATAACATTTGCAGAATTTAATCGCAATCTCAATTTTGTTCATGATTATATTTTGATTATATTTTACCTGATATTGTTATGCTCTTAAGAAATTTATGAAAACTATAGTCCTTGTTGGATGTATTTCATACGTGATGGAATTGTAGTAGTTTAATAGGACAATAAAAAATATTTTATATAAAATATTATTTATTTCATGATGTAATAGCAATAATTAAATCTACAATATTTAAATTAAAAATCATCAATATTAATATATATTCTTTAAAATTATTTTATAATCTCAATTTCAAAAGCATTCTTAACCAAATATATTAAACTATTTTTTATTCAATCTTAATTTCAATTATAATTTTAACCAAACATATATTTTTCTAACCTAACCTTCATTAAAAATATTTTTTATAAAATAATTTTTTTAACCCACAATCATAATAATTAACACAGTACTAAACACAGCTTAATTAGAAAGTAATGAGGCGGTATGTTTTTGAGGTACATGATTGTCCTTACATGGAATGCATCTTTTATATTGAGATGCTATCCCGTTACGTTCCAGTGACACTTTAACTTTATCGAAGGGCATTCGATCTGAATTATTGCAGTACCATCCTTTTATCGGAGTAGGCAGCAATGAACGGTTAGAATGGGTTCAAGAACATCATCATTCAATCTCAATACGAGCCAGCATGAAACCAAAAAATCACTTGAAAAATGATCAAAGATGAGACTCCGAGAGAAAAGAAAAGATGGGCGTCACTGACAAAAAGCATCAGCTGAAAAATTCTTTGCGAAAAGATATCTTTCCCTACCAGCTTATGAAGGAAAGATGCCATTCCTACGAGAATAAAAAGAAGGGTCTCGTAGATTTTACAAACAAAAAGTAACTTCTTCAAGAAAGCAGTTCATAGACACTCAAAATCCCTGCAAGCACATTGAATGATGATGTTCTTGAACCATCTTTCCCAGCCAGCTATGAAGGAAAGATGCCATTCCTATCAAAATAAAAAAAGAGGGTTGTAGATTTTACAAACAAAAAGTTTGATAGACTCGAAATTCCCGCGAGCACTTGCCTTTCTCCGAGTGATAAAAGGAAAGATGCCCATCCCACCATGGAAAAAAGTTCCACTAACCGGTACCGGAATCTAAGTAAGAGTTGTTTTTTTTATTATTTAAAATTTATTTTTTATATCATTTTTAAAAACAAAAAAACAATAATTTGAAGTAGAAAAAATTTAAAAAAAAAATCCTTCAAAAAAAGTTAGCTCTCGCCTGGATTTATTTCTACACTTCAGCTCATATGTTTTGGATAAACACTAGACTCGAATTTTTGCTTTCACTCGAATATAATTTCAAGTACGGCATCCAGCTCGGTTAAGCATCTTAAACTTTACCGTGTCAGACCCCTACATTAATTCTATGAACAGCTAAGATTTTTTTATAGCTATAAGAACCAACCAACCCGGGTTTGACCAAGCCCAAGGTCTTGATCTCAAGTTGACTATTGAGCAACAGATCACTCAAGTTAGGATTTTAAACTTTTTAGCTCTCATTAATTATTTGATCCAAACTTTACCATGAGTAGAATTTCAAAAAGAAAAACATTTTTAACGTATTTTTTTATATAAAAAATTTTAAGTGTAAATAAAAAATTTATACACACATGTCATTAAATAAATTAAGATTTATTTGTATTAATAAAATAAAAAAAACAAATCATTAACAACTAAAAACATAATTAAAAAAAATATAAATCAAAAAATTTAATTTACAACAAGAGTTATTTAACTGTTTATTAAATTTAATTTTAAATAGACACATGAAATTAATTGAATTAAAAAAAAATATTATTCAAGTTACACTGATAGAAACACTATCCACAAATAAAATTCATTTATATTAAATATATATATATATATATTAAAATTATATCTTCAAAAATTAAATACAAATTCACTATTTAAAAAGGCTACATAAAAAAAATCATAAAGGCTTGTAGATTTAAATATAATTTTTAAAAAATATATTTTAAAAATTCAAAAATAAAATTTATTTATAGAAAACATATAAAAATACTTATAGATAAATTAGAATAATCCCCTTTAAAAATGCTGCTATTTATAAAGGCTAAATAAAAAAAATTAGAAAGGTATATTAATTTAATTATAAATTAAAAATAGTATTAAAAAAACATAAAAAAAATAAGTATTTTCTAAAAGAAAAAATTATAAAAAACCCAAATGACACATAGTATGTTTCTCCCCATATTCTTGCCACAGTAGTGATTGAAAAATTAGAGCTCATGGTTTTCTGACCTAAAAAAATATCTAGAAAAGATCTTAAATATCCGGATAAATCCATCAATGACTATAAACCTATAAACTGCAGAAAAACCCAAAATCAACCAAAAACACTTGTCGAGCTAGGCAATTTTAAAGTGAAAAAACAACAAAATACAACTCTCCTCATCAAATAGAACCCGTTAAAACTAAAAGTGACTATTTTGGTGGCTAAAATCAGTGTAAACGCTAATTTTCTTTTTCTATCGTCAAAATCCAACGATCTCTCTTTAACCAAAAACTCAAAAATAATTAAAAACAAACTTTTATACCAAAATTAAGTTGAAAAAAAAATAAAGGACCAAATGGGTATAATTTGAAAAGTAAGACTAAATTGAACTAATATATATATATATATATATATATATATATATATATATATTAAAAAAAAAAAAAAAAATTGGTAGAGTTTCGAGTCAATGGATCATCAGCACATCAGGTCGGTGGGGTTTTTCTAATAACACTTTTTAGAATAAACTAAAAACCAAAATCACGGAGGATGGAATTCCATGACCTGGATTCTTGGTTGACGTCCCAACATATTATATTAGATAAAGTTTGCATGAAGTATGTGTGCTTGCTTCTTCTTCTTTTATATATATTTAATTTTAGTGGGGGATGTTGGGGAGCTATAGAATAAAGGGTGGCCAAATCTAATCGTAGTGTATTCATCTAATTAAGACAGTTCTTCACCTAAAATAATCTTCTAGTAAAGGCAGTCTATAAGCTATTCTGCCTCAAGGAAATTTATTTGAAGAAGTTGAGGGCATCCAGAGATCACTAGAGAGTGTTGCACCTTATCTGACTTCGGATTGATTGCTAAGAAAATAGTCGTTGAACACAAAAATTCTACCAGTTAATTAAAGCATATTACCTGACACTGGAAGGATAAGAGCAGCCATTAATGCCTAGATCAATTACAAAAAAAGAAGAAGAAAGAAGAAAAAGTGAGTCCATGGGTTTCTTCACAAACAAACAACAGGTAAGATTAATACTTGAGAGAATTGGTGAATGGCTTACTAGGATCAGATGCAGAAACCGTTGCAGTGCCTTTGAAATCACAGGTGCCTTGAGCCTGCCCCTTTCTTTGGAAGTAGCTGTTCACAGCATAATTGCAATGAGCCCTGACAGTATTGGGTTGGAAACAAGGGCCATTTTGATGGACAGGGCCACAATCAGCCCCAGCTCCACAAGCATAGTCTAGAGTCTGCTGGAGGACTGAATCGCTCATTTCCTTGCAAACACACCATGTGCAACCTAACCACAACAAGATTACAGAATGAAATGAATGAAACATTTGTATCCAATTAGCCATCTGAGAGAAGTCACAAAAATGAAGCAACATATGGTTTAAAGAAAGAAAAAATGATAAAAGGAAGACGCTCTCCATTTGGAGTACAGTCAAAGACGGAGATGAACAGGAAACAAAAAAGGCACAACAGGCTAAAAAAAAAAAACAAAGTAATCAGACCTTACTCCACCAAAAATAAGTTGAAGAAGAGATTGCATCGTGGAAACAGTATTAGCCTAAAACCAACAATTAGCAGAATAAAAAAAATCATTTTATTTTTTTAAAAAAGAAAAGGTTATTAAGAGAAAAATCGGAAAAAGGAAAAAAGGATGGAGAGGATATCCTTGTCTAGAATGGGATTAGATTTAGTGCCCGCGGCTTCGGTTGTCAGCTGAGAAAAAAAAAATAGACACCAAAACAGGAAAAAAAAGAAGAAGGATAATATCATAACTTACTTGCACGACCAGTCATGGCCAACATGAGTATTGCAAGCACTAAAAGAGCCATTATTGATTGAACAATGGGGAAAGAGCGTTAGAGATATCAATGGCGGACAGAGAAATGTTGCAGTTTTACAGAGAGAGAAAGAAAGAGAGTAGAGTGTGGTGTTACAATTTGATGCATATGCAAATGCTAATGTGGTGGCTATCTATTCTAGAAAAAAAAAAATTGATTGGGGGGGGCGGAGGTGGCCCAGTCTGGTGTCGGCTCGTGAGTGCTTTTTTGTTCTTTCTACCTGAACTCCTATTTTAAATTTACTACTTTTTTCTCTATCCTTGTCTTCGGCCATGCATCAAGAAAAAAGCAAACAGTTTCATGGGAAGCATAGCTATCAGCCTATACGGCCTCGTGGTTTCATATGAAACCCAGATGATCTCTGTCTTGATTAAATCTATTTTATTTACAAAATAGGTTTGTAATTGTTCCCTAAAATACTGGTTAACTTGCCAGGTTAATACAAAACCTCAGCGACTCGACAAAATTTAATAAACATTATTTTTTAAATATATTTTTTTTCTTAACTAGATATCATATTTTTATATTTTTCAATTAAATACTAACCCTTTTCAAAGTTTACTATATAAATATTAGAAAAATATTTTATTTTTTCAATATAAGATTTGAAACCTTTTAGTATATATACTCAATATTCACAATAAAAAAAGTTATGTTTTTTCAATGTGAAATAAAAATCTTTTAAAATAATCTTTTAAACTTCATTATTTACAATATGTATAGCTTATATTCATATGGATTGTTTTTTAATTTTTTTCATATGAAATATTAAAATCTTAAATATTTTTTAAAAATTTTTTGAGTAGACCCGTGTAATTCGGGACCCAACTCCTTGACCGAGTCAACTTCCAGACCAAGTTTAATAACTATTATGGGAAGTTGAGAAATCTTTTTTGGTTTTTTAGTTTTTTCCATAGTAGCACACTATAAAGGAATATTTATCAAATTATTACAGTTAAGACAAATTTTCCAATCTAGCACTGCTCACTATTTATAGTTACATGTATTTACCATCTGCACCACTATTGAAATTAAATTTTCATAAATCCAGCATCTTTCTCTTTCCACCTCTCCACCTACTGCAATAAGTAGCAATGTCACTGCTGATTAGTACTTAAAAATATGTTTTTATTAAAGTTTTATATCATCATGTTGCACTTGAAATATCAATAACTCCTTAACTAGAGCATGTTTTATAATAACATGTCTAATAATATAAGATACCTTTAATTTATGATAAATGTTCATCTTAAATGCAGGCCTATTACATAAATCAAAGGATTGATTGATGAGTTTAACTACTGAAATTAAGAAGACAAAGAGAGGGCTAAATTTAGAAAAGAGATGTTGGTTCAGTCCAAACTGGAACACTATTCGGTTATTGGATCATAACTAAAGCTGTAGAGCTTGGATTTAGGTATGGTTTATATATATGGAAAACTAAGACATAGGCCTAAAACTTTCATGAAGAGTCCAAGATTTAAAAGTGTCATTTTTTAGTTCAAATGGTAGCAACAACAGAGAAGTCGGAATCTGTCCTGTAACCCAAACATTGTTCAATGTTTAGCCTATAACTCAAGTTCTAGAAGTTCAAATGCGCCGATTCTTGTTTTGTTGGAAAGCTGAGACAATTTTCCAGAACTTTTATAGGGACTATCTGTTCAAATTCTGATGTTAGCAATGATGTTTTGTTCAAATAAGAAGATAAGGATTGTCATCAAGTCAAGATGTGGCCACCCACTCAACAATTAGTCATCAAATCAATAGTTCTGAATTTTGGCTTATAAAAGGAGGCATTTGTCATGCATTTAGGCATCTTGGTTTTCATATCAAGATTATGTTCTTGCTCTCTTTCTTTATATGTTTGTAATGCTTAAGTTTTGCTTTCATTAATCTCTTATTTATGCCTTTCATTTCATTTACTATACTTATATAATCATATTCTCCTCTTGTTTATTTATGTTTCTCTTCTTCATTATGTTTAACTAAGTTTATTATGTCAATGTGAAAATGTTTCACTAATGGTGTTAGGATAAGTATAATATAAACTCAATATGGACTTCAATGATTATATCCTAAACAACTTGCTATTAACATGTCTTATCATTTTTATCTTATTAATTCTTAATACCTTACTTGTTAAATGGTTAATCTAAATTTGTGTTGTATAACACTTGGTACAACAAATGCTTGGCACTTTCATAGCCAACTGTATGGTATAACCTACACCTATGCTATGAAAGGAACTTGATTTGTTGTTAACATAAGTTAGCATCATGAATTCCTAACAATATTTAAAAGTTTGGTGTTACTTAAATAAGATAATTAATATGATCATGTTAATAATTTACAATGAGCTATTAATGACAAATCATCATATTGGAACTTTCTTTGTGTGTGGTTTCCAGTTGAGTAATAAAAAGAGTTTATATTATACTTATTTGAAATAATATTAGTGGATCCTCTAACCTTGACAGCTGTTTTTATTATTGTTTAATCTTTACATTAATCTTACATCTCAAAGTCCTCTTTAACTCATCATCATCATCATCATCATTATTTATAATTTATATAGTTAACCTCCTTGTGATTCGACCCCGGTCTTACCGGGTTATTTATTACTTCGACACTCCTACACTTGGGAGAAGACATCAATCTTTTGGTCGTGTCAACTGCCACCACTCATAACATCTTTATTTCATCAATTACATATATAATCCATTTTGTTTCTATTTTAATTTGATTTTTTAAAGCCAATTTATGAGTTTTTTGGGTTAAGGTTATATGATTTAGTTTAGAGTTTATGTTAATTTTGATTAAATTAATATATTAACTATAAATTATGTTTATAAGATATAAAATAAATTAATTTAAGTTTTAAAATGGTATTATTTAAGGCCAAATCGATGATAGATTTCTGTTGATTAGGTTTGTGTTAGAATTGCATTTTGTTAGTTTAGGAATTTTTTGATTTTGGTTAAATTAACTATAAATTATGTTAATAAGCTTCAAATTACCCCAATTAAGTTGATAAATTACGTTATTTAGGAAAAAAAATTATGAACTATGGTTTTGTTGATTATGTTAAGGTTTAGGGTTTTGTTGATTAAAGTTTCATCAAAATAATGTAAGTTGATGAATATGCAATATTAATACACTAGCATTGTGTTTTGTCGTATTGTTTCATAGAATATATCTTCTAGAATGAGATTATCATGCTATTATAATAATAATATCACTTATAGAGGAAGGAACAAGTTTCATAATTTGAAATTAGACAATTCATTTGTTAAACTAAAAAAGAAATCAATATGTGGAGGTACTGGGTGATTTTTTTTTTAAATTGAAGTTGACATTACTTGAAAGATGCAAGCTGGGTCCATCCAAATTATTATGTTGGTGTGCCCTTTGTTAGTGATGTGAGTTTTAGGGACTATTTATTTTTACGTTTTAAAAGTGTTTTTTTAAAAATTTGACATTTTTATTTTATTTTTTTCTTTGCTTCAAATTAATATTTTTTTATATTTTCAGATCATTTTGATATACTGATGTCAAAAATAATTTTAAAAAAATAAAAAAAATATTATTTTAATACATTTACGAGTGAAAAATACTTTGAAAAGCAACCACAATCACACTCTCAAACACCCTCTTAATGTTATAATTGGGCTGCCCATCAAAAATGGGTTACAAATGTCAAGGCTTTACTTGGATAGTAAACCTACACGAGAAAACTCCTTTAATACAGAATTCATTTGGGTCCCAAGTTATAGTCAAAAGACCACACACATTACCAGAAAATTGATAAATACAAACAGAAATACTGAAGGAATATTTTCGTCGGTAAATTTTCGAGAGATTTTACTGACGGTAATATTCCCTCGGTATATATCGAGGGAATTACCGTGGGAAAAAAAATTAAAACAATGTAAAAAAAATGATGACGTGTCATTTTTACCGACGGAATTACCGATGAAATTTATTCCGTCGGTAAATTTGTTGGTAAACTGTGAACACTATTCATCATGTCAATTACAAAGGGAATCACCGACGGAATTTTCCGTCGGTATTTTTCAGAGAGCTCCAAAACTGTTTACTTTCCAATTGCACTGTTAATTGTTGTTCTTTACTGACAAAATCACTGACAGATTGAAAAGTCGTCAGTGTTATTTGGTTTTTTTCTGAAAAAATTCAATTAATTTAAAATTTTCATTTAAATATTACAGACGGAATCACCGATAGATTGAAAAATCGTCGGTAATTTTTTGGCGGTTTCTGAAAACTTTTTATGAAATTGAAAATTTAAATTAAATATTACCGATGGAATTACCAACGAAATAATTAAAAAATATTAATATTCAATTATCCGTCGGTAAATCCGTCAGTAACGCGCCCCAATAAAAAGCCTGAATCCCTTTATTTCACAAGAGACAGACCCATTTCTTATTATTATTATTCTTCTTCTTGTTCTTCTACTTTTTCTTCTTCTTCTTCTTCACTATATGTAAAAAACATCATTTCTTATCTATTTCTTTCTTTTCTTTTCTCTCCTCATCTCCTTCTCTTTTCCTCCATGCTTAGGTATGTCTTCTTCTTCTTTTTTCTTTTATCCTCTTAGTTTTTTTTTAATTAATATGCTTAACGAAATTTTTTCTCTCTCCTTAGCTTCACTTGCAACTACATTAAGGTAAGATTTTTCTTTTTTCTTTTTTTTCATGATTTTTTTCACTATATTTGTTTTTTATTTTATTTTTAATTGTTTTTGTTCTTAATAATTGTATAAATGTTGTTATGAGAATTTTTTTTCATAAGAGATTAATTTTTAGTTGATTTATTTATAGGATTTTTAAATTTTTAGCAATTGCAACTTCATTTTTTTCATATGAATTTTTTTAGTTGAATTTATTTTTTTGTTTTATTTTTTTGTTGCAAATTTTTTTGAGTTGATTTTCTTATTCTTTTTTCCAAGCATTTTGAGTATATATTATACAGTGTCAATGTTAATTTAATTATTTTATAATTTTATAAAATGAATTTTTTTAAAATGTTTTTAAATAATTACCGACGGAAACTCCATCGGTAAATTCGTTGGTAATAAAAAAATATTATTACCGAGGGATATACCGACAAAATGAAGCGGATAAATTTATTTTTTTATTACCAACAGATTTACCGACGGACAAAAAATTACCGATAAAAGATTCACCGATGGAGCATTTCCATCGGTGATTTCGTCGGTAAATCAATTACCAACGAAATATGTGTCTTACGCCGATGAAAAAATTCCGCCGGTAAAACTGTTAAATCTTATAGTAACAGGCATCATAGACAGTTGATTCATCTAGGATAGGTTATGATGCAATGAAGTTAACATTGGCTCAAGAAATTATGCATATGAAAGCTTAGTTGAGTATGATAACTATTTTATATTGCTATGATGGATTTAAATCGAGTGATGATGAAGATGATTATCATGTTGATGATGTAGTTGAGGAAGATTGGTTAGGTGAGCCAATAAACTAAACCATGGGCACTCTCATTCCTAAATTTAAAGAAGCTAGTTAGTCTGCTTATATGACATACAATGATTAGGTTAGAGTCATATAAATTCATGTTTAATTACTAATTTGAAGGTTGGACAAACTTTCTAAACAAGTCTAATTTAATTACTACAGTTAAGTAGTGACATATAAAGAGTTCATTACAATACAAAGTATAGCATTCAACCATAATTTATATGCAGTTATAGTGTAAGCATGAATCAACATGTTAATGGTGTTTACATAAAGGATATTATAAGAATTCTAGTTCATTTAAGATATCAAAATTGAAAGAGTCTCACATATATCATAACCCAATGGTTTTGCAAACTCACTAACAAATTAACTAATATTTTATCGTTAATATAATGTTTACCATTGTCAAAGTTGAAATAAGTATTAAAATTATGAACATTCAATCTATCATACATAGAGATTTTTTTGTATAATATCTTATATAAAAAGGTGTGGGTAGCTAAATAGAAAGTATTGGAGTGGTTGTTTGGTTCATATAAAAAGTATTTTCAAATGTTGTCTAGAATTTTATTTGTTCTCAAAGAATAAAATCCTGGTAAAGTTTTTTTAATAAGATCACGAGATGATGGTGATATAACAATATGTAGCAGAGTGTTTAGGCATTTGGAGCTTCAATTCAAGGTTTTTCATCCTATCATTCACTTATAAGTATTTACGACACTCATATGTATGGAAATTACAAGGGAAAGATTTTGATTGGAGTTGCTTATGACACGAATAATAAGTATTCCTTGTTATGTTATACTCTGGTAAAAAAAAAAAAGATGAATAGTATGCTTACATAATTCTCAGATCTAATTCGCTGACATGTCAAAAATGAGCATACTAGATTGTATATAATTTCATATAGACATATAACAATTAAAAATGTCATAGCATAAATATGACTAGAGTCAGTTAGGTATAATCGCTATTGTTCATGATATTTTATGAGTAACTTCAATAAAAGATTAAAAGATGTGGCCTTAAAGAAAATTTTAGAGAAGATGTGCCAAGAACTTAGAAGAAGAAGATTTGATATTATCTATGCTAACATGATTGACAATGATGATTGTAAACCCCGGTTGAAATTTTGGCAAAAAAGCAATCTAAATGCTTATATAATGAATTTAACCGATGTACCAAATAAGCATTAGAACGAACAAAAAAAAAAAGAGAAATGTTGGAAATGAAAATTGACCCAATTGATTAGGGGAAACGGTCATGGAAGAACGCAGGAGGGCATTAAGATTTAAAACAAAACTAGCCAAACAAGACCTAGGATAATTAGAGGGGGGGTATAAATAGATTAGGAGATAAGAAAATTGACTTTTCCTTTCCCTTTTACCTTCACTTTCAAAAGACTTTAATCAGAGAAAAAAAAAACCCTCCCTTACAAAAATTCTCAAGCAAATTCCTTTACATGTCACCATTACAAGATAATAGCATAAGGGAAGAATGATTGTGAGGAAGAAAAAAACATAAAATTTAAGGATTGGAAAGAGATTGGGGTTGGCCAACTCTTATAGCAAGCAATGGAAGGAAAAGCAAAGAGAGGGGAAAAGAAATCACCAAAAAACTTCTTCTAATCTTTGGTAGATTCTAGTGGTAAGAACAAACCCTCACTCTTTCATTAGTAAATCGTTTTTGTTAGGGTTCAAAGAAGGAAAATCCCAAATGATAGGAATTAGGGTTCTTGGGACTGTTACAATGATCAAATAAAATATTGGCTAAAAGTTTAACTGAAAGAGAGATGGGCACTCTCATATAATATGGTCATTATTATAGCAATATGACCACTAATTTATCAAAGATTTTCAATAATGTCTTGAAAAATATTTGTGACTTGCCGTAATGGCTATAATACAAATTAATTTTTATAGGTTCAATAAATATTTTATTAAGCTAAGAGCCAAAGTTAAAGATTTCATTAGGCATGGTGTATTGTGGCCTCTATAAGTATGAACTAAACTACTTGCTGATGTAGAAAATCAATTGAGACCCCCTTTATAGTTGTTAGTCGAAAAGAGGTTTAATCAATTATTAACTTTGAGAGAAAAAAAGTTATACTTGTGGTAAATGACAACTATATTATCGACTATATTTGCATCTCATTACATGTTACTCATTGCGAAACATTGATTTTGAACAATTTGTTGACCTTTTCTTTTCTAACAACAGTTACAAAGATTTATATGCGTTTTATTTTCAACTCTTACTTGGCCTCCCACTCTAGCCTAATTATACTTGGCTAAGGGTTGAAAGATGTCCAACTAGATTAAAGGTGAAAAAGGTTAACATAGATCCACTCATTTACATAACAAGGTGAATGCTAAAAAGGGACATACAAAATAAATATGCTTTAAATGGTGAAAGGGTTATAATAGAAAAACATGTTAAGTGGATAATGCAAGTGAACAATTATATTTGTTTTCTTTATGTATTATTGTGCATTTCTATCATTTAATCAATATAAATTTAGGTTTGATTTTATTGTAATATTAACAACTTATTTTTGACAAATACTCGTCATAGTGTGAGCTAGAGAAGATTGATCATCTTTCTCAAGACATTGTTGCCAACAAGAGGATGAGTCCTTATAATGTATTGGTCCTAATGATATATTAGTGTTATGATTACAACACAATCATTGTTCCACAAATATATAAGCTCGGTGAGTAAGTTGACTTGTATGTTTATATAACACATTCATATTTAAGGGCATAATCATTTTAATAATTATTTTTTAATTTGATTAATTGATTTTTAGGGTGGTCCAGTTACACTTTGGCAACGTGTATTGATTGACTTAGATGAACATGTTTGTCTTTATATCATTGAGGCTGATTTTTACAAGATTAATAAACTTCAAAGCATAAATCTTTATCACGATTTGATTGTGGTATTAGTAGAGTGAAGGAGGTGTGATACTCACATGTTCCACTTACATGTTGGGGAGATGTCACCCACTCTGTAGGATGTTGTCATGTTAATTGGTCTTTCCATAGACAAATCTCATGTTTGAAGCCAACATATATTTAATAAAGATGAATTATGTCTCTATCTATTAGGATAGATGCTTTAACTTAAGGGACATAAAGGGATTTATATTAGGTTGAAGTTATAGTAGGAAAATTTTTAAATCCCGCTAGATGGCATAATAGAGGTTGTGTTGGATTATTATGCTAAAGCATACATAATATTAATGCACATTTTGATCTTTGTAGGTTTTCTTGGCAATATAGTGTTAATTTACTTTCTACCACTACTAGAGGACTTTGATAGCATTCATAACTATAATTAGGGCTCAACCATGCTTCCTTATATTTATCACTAGTTATGTCACGCATGCATGAAAGATAAGAAACAAATCAACAAATATTTATTATCGTACATGTATATTTTGATATTATATTTTATTTGAAAGCTTTATATAAATATTAACTAATATTTTCAATTATGAATATATCTATTAGCTCTAGTATGGGTGATCATTTTCGGTTTGATTTTTATAAAAAAAAGTAACCAAAATCATTTTTTTAAACCGAAATCGGTTCAAACTGACCGGTTTCGGTTCAGTTCAGGTTGGTTATTTTGGGAAAAAATCAGTTCAAACCAACTAGCTCAGTTTTTTTTTGGTTTGACTCGGTTTGGCTCGGTTTTTCTGGTTTGGCTCGATTTTTTTCCGGTTCAGTTCAGTTTTTTCAGTTTTAGGCTTATAAAAAACCAAAACCGAACCGGTTAGTTTTTTAAAAATTCTAATCTGTTTAATCAGTTTTTTTTCATGGTTCAGTTTTTTTAGTTAATTTTTTTCTGATTTTCTCGGTTTAATTAGTTTTTTGGTTTTTTTGCTCACCCTTAAACTCTGGCCGTGCAAACATATCTAATGCGAACCTCTTGATCACATAGTCAAACGACCCCTAACAAAGTAAATAATAACTTGGAAAGTCGAAAATCAAATTTGATAGAATCTTTACCCAGAGGTAATCCTGTACCTAAGAATCAAAGGTATTGGGAAAAAAAAGGACCCGAAAATAACCTTGTATCTAAGAACCCTAAGTATGCGGAAGATGCCATGAAGCTAGTTAATCTTCGATAAGTTAGTGTACGATCTTTGTTCCTACAAATAAATGTTATTTTGCCACAAACAAATAAAAAAGAAAACTCACGTTTATTATCCAACTTGCTGCTAAAATTTACAAATAAAAAAACTTAATATAGTTTCCTCTAACTAACCCTGATAAATCTCTTTTGGGTTACAAGCTAATGAACCTAAACTAGTAATCAACTAACATAAGTATAATAATGAAATAAACCCCTAAACAATGTCTAATAGGCCTTAACAAACTCAAAATTCCTTTATGTAGTCCGAATCTCCAATTTTCACATATTTTCATTCCTAACGTCAAGCACGTTGTTCTCTTTTGTCTGGATGAATTTATTTTTTTTTTTTGGATGAATTACTAGGCTTACCATATATGGTTGAAAAACTTGAGATGTCTAGTTTCTAAACCATCTTGAATCATAGAAATATCCCACCTGTAACTCCAAATATGTCTCAAACAGTGCACAAAGGTCTAGTATCATAAATTTGATAAGATTTATCTAGTAACTTCGACCTTCTAAAATAATATGTCACAAAACTCCATTTCACCTAAAAATTTTACAAAATATAGTTACATATGTCTAGTATCTCCCTGAAAAATTTCAACTTGTTATGATATATGGTTTAAGAGATATGCTTGATCTCGCAAAACTGGTCAACAAACATTTTAAGGCCAAATTTCATACGTGATTTGGTTCGTATCATCCTCCCTTTTTTAAGAAAGATTTAACCTTGAATATGTATCATGAAAAACATATTTTAAGGTCAATAAATCAGTATCAATCCGAAGAATAACATCATCATCAAAACCAAGAAGAACCTTGTTAGCAAAGAAGGTCCCCTGATATACAATCTTTCATTTTCAACCATCTTCTCCTTCTTCAATTTCAGTTGCTCCTCATATATTTGCTTACATGTCAAAGATACAAGAGCTATATGTCTTCCATTCATCTCAAAGTAATACTTATCTATCACTCCATCATGCATAACTCTCCTATTATACTGTTATGGTTTACTAAGCAACAAGTGACCATCTTGCATTGACATAACATCACATAACACCTCTTTAAAATATTTACTAATAGAAAAGACAACCAAAACCTGCTTATTCACTTTCACTTCACCACCTTCATTTAACCACTATAATTTATAAGGTATGAGATGTTTGGTAGTGTGCAAGTTCAACTTTCTTACCAATTCATTACTAGCTATATTAGTACAACTATCACCATCTATAATTAAGTTACATACCTTATTATGAACATGGCATGTCATATGTAATATGTTCTCCCTATGACCTTTCAAATCATTCACCTTGATATGTATATTCAGTTCTTTCCTCACCATAAGTGCATCTCCCTTAACCGAATACTCAATACAAACATCATCATCATCCTTTAATGGTGGTATTTTATCCTCTCAATCCTCCCCATCAGTCTCAACTTCACTATTAGCCTTCATAACCTTGACTTTTTTGTTTGGACATTGTGAAGAAACATGACCAAACCCAAACGATGAAAACATTTAATGTCATAGTTACGAGAAGTATGAGTAACATTGTTACCTTTAATAATGACCGAGGTGTCTTTATTATTTGTAGGGTATTCAACCTTGCCTTATTCTATTGTGACGGATCACCCCTAGTATTAGCCTACCAATTAGGTATCCAAGGTTTCAACTTAATGGTTAGCTTTGTCAAATGGTACCCTTCTGTTTAAGTTATTTTTTCATCTTCACAGCCATATGCACCATCTCCTCCAACTCCACATAATGATGCAATTCCATAATATGAGCTATATCATGATTAATGCCATTTATGAATCTAGCCATGGTTGCCTTTCTATCCTCCTCAACATTAGCTCGAATCATAAAGAGTTTCATCTTCTTAAAGTACGCATTAACACTATTTGTACATTGACTCAAACTCTACAACCTTTAATATAATTATCTATAATAGTGGCTAGGCACAAGTCTCATCCTCACAAGAGATTTCATCTCATCCCAAGTATCAACTTGCCTTTTATAATTCCTCTTGTAGTTTGTCATTAACTGATCCAATCACACAATGACATAATTAGTAAAAGCAATCACAATAAGCTTGATTTTTTTGGGCTTTAGATAATTATGACACTAAAAAATCTACTCCACCTTTTTCTCCCATTTTAAATAAACTTCAAGATCATTCTTCCCTTGAAAAGCTGGTATTTTCACCTTAAATGTACCTAAATCTCCATGTAACTTGGCATTATGGTTCTAGTACATATAATTACCCCTCTGGGCAAAATTATCACTATATGTTTCCCCTACAAACTGACAATTTTGGTGTTGTCCAAAACATTCCCCATGTCTTACAGACACATCTTCAAAATCAACATCATTCATTTCCATGTTATTAGCCACAAACTAATCCACATTAGTGTTAACTCGCCAACAACCCTTCTAACATTAAATTTTTTCCACCAAGGCCTAATTTGAACCCTACCATGATCATTAACATATTGCTTCTCTAACCTATCTCTAATTTCATTGTCTATTCGATCCATCTACTAATTTATAATGCATAATTGAGTTACAATTTCATTATCTCCTATCTGCGGTGCCATGTTGTTGCTTGCCTTAGACATCTTTGAATTTGAAAAATTGGTGAGTTGATAAGAAATATATATTCCTCACCCACTTTCTCACTTGTTTACACTCCTATCATGTTTTACTCAAATATAGGCTTTTCATTTAAATATTACTATGTTATTTTCCTCTCGTCTCACATTTTTTCGACTTTTGCGAAACTGAAATCAACACCAAATATAACAACTATAAAAGTGTATCCAAATATGTGTATATTACTCAAGAAGCAAGAAAAATATGAAAACAAGTAAAGAAGAAACTGCAATATCAATTTCGCGAGTAATAAACAAATATGTATGAAAAATGGATATTTCCGAAGAGACGAAAGAAAAAAGATGCAAAGGTTATACAAAAAAAATTAAATGAAACTTAAATATATCAATAATGATGTTATTATACTATAATAATTGAAAAATAATAGCAGTAAAACAAGTTTGAATTATGGACACGAATCAAACCAATTATGACAAGTTACAATCCTGAATTTAGTTACTTAGCAAACGAATTCCAAATTACTTCAAATTTTATATGGGGTGTGATCAAAACCTTAAAAGATAGTATATAAAATTTGAGATTTTTCTGAATTTATTTGACCCAAAATTACCTTTTGATACGAATCTGACTAGTTATAATAAGTTTTAATCTTGTCCTTGGTTACTATAGCAAATGATCAACAAATGAGCTAAAATTTCATATGGGTCGTAGAACTATTATATAAAATTTGAGAATTGTATGAATTGGTTTGGTCCAAATTCTCCCTTGTTTGTGTATTGTGGTAGATTAAAAAAAGTGACTTTTGACCGTTCTTTTCATTTTTTTTCTTTTTTTTTACTCTTCATATATGCTACTGATATATTCTGAGACAACAACAAACTAAAATAAAATCTTTTTTAAGAAACCCTAAACGCAAAATACTAAGCTCTAGACAAGAAATAATAAAAAACTGAATCAAATACAATTAAAGCTAAGGAAGCCAAAACTAACAAGAAGAAAATAAAGGATATAACCTGATTTTTGGAGCCTAGTTTTAATACCAAGTACTGATGCGAACCTCTTAATCACATGGTCAAGCAACCCCTAACGAAGTAGATAACAACCTGAAAACTAAAAATTAAGTTTGATAGAACCTTGACCTAGAGAAAACATGTACCTAAAAACCAAAGGTATTAGAAAAAGACTTAGACCAGAGATAACCTTATATTTAAGAACCCTTAGTATGTGAATGACACCACAAATCCAATTAATCTTCATTAAGTTAAAGTACGATCTTTATCCCTACAAAATAGATTGTTTTGCCATAAACAAACAAACAAAAAAAAAAACTCACGTTTATTCTTTAACTTACTACTGAAATTTGCAGCTAAAAAACATAAAATAGTCTCCTGCTGAAATCTAGAAGGCCTAAACTAGTAATCAACTAACATAAGTTTAATAATGAAATAAACACCTAAATAATGCCTAATAGGTCGGAAAAAAACCAGAAAAATAATAATGACTCAACATTAAATAAATAAATAAAATAGGATAATAAAAATAAAGTCTTTATGCCAAAATTCCTCCATGTAGCTTGAATCTCAAACACGCGTTCTCTCTCGTCTGAATGAATTACTTGGCCTACCATATATGGTTGGAAAGCTTGAGATGTCTAGTTTTCAGAACAACTTAAATCATTGAAAATACCACATGTAGCTCTAGATCTGTCATAAATAATACATAAACGTCTAGTGTGGAAGATTTGACAAGATTTATCTAGCAAATTTGACCCTCTAAAATAATATGTTACCATACTCCATTTGACCTAAACATTTATCAAAATATAGTTTCACGTGTCTAGTATCTCCTTGTAAAATCTTAGCTCATTTTGATGTACAATTTGAGAGAGATGTTCGATTTTGCAAAACTTGTCAGAAGATATTTTAACGCTAAATTTGGACATGACTTGGTTTGTATCAATATTCATATAGGTTATCTAGATGTTTAGAGAAACATGATGTTGGACACGATTACGGGAAGGTGACTCTTAGTTGGAGCTCAATAATAATATTTTTTAATAAATTACTTTTAACATTTTAAATTAATTGACAAGTAAAAATGAACTAACTTAACTACTTGTCATATTAGCTGGTTTGGGCATAAGTCTAGTCATTTTACCTAAAATCTTACTCAATTTCATAATTTTTACCAGGACAAGTTGGATTCAAATAAGCCTTAACAGGTATGCGTGAGCTTAATTGTTTTATTTGTATTGTGGCTTTATTTTTTGGTGTCAGTGATGCAACTATATTATTTGACAGTTTTACCCACGTTTACTAGTATTTTGTCTATGTTCTATATATAAAATGCATTAATATTCTTTGCTTTATGTTTTGAAGCCACTTTTGGATGTAAGATTCAAAAAGAAGTAAAATGGAGATAATTGGCAGATTTGACCTCCGATCAATGTTTTGTGCAGAGCTTGAGCTCTAGAGGTCAAAATGAAGTGATTCAAGTGGAATTAGAAAGCTAACATCCTTAACTTTCTATAAATATATGGAAATAAAAATGTAAAAAAGAAAACGCATGGAATTCGCAGCCTTTAAAGACAAATGTCGTATTTTGCCCCTAATGACCTTCAACTATTCCGACTTGAATATCTTAAGCTAGAGAAGTTCATTTGATGAAAACTTATTTTTTTTGGATTTCTGATTTGAAGACCTATCAGACTATCAAAGTTTAATAGAAAAAAGAGCTCATATGAAAGATATATGATTTTTGGATTCCTGATTTGAAGACCTATCAGACTATCAAAATTCAATAGAAAAAGAGCTCATATGAAAGATATATGATTTTTCTAAGAAGACATATAAATTCTGTCAGCAAACATGTTTTATGAATAAATAAGTCCAAAGTACTTCCCAAAGTATCCAAACCAACATCCAAGTCTTTATTTCAACAATTTAGCTCCTCTAAGTCCAAAGTCAAAGCTTGTAAATTTTATGCAAGATTATTTCTTTTTTTTAGAAAAATAGTTATGGAAATACTTAAATGTAAATTGTCTACTTAGGAAAAAATAAATTTGTAGGAAAGGGGGATTAGGGTTTTCTATAAAATAAAAAGAAAGTGACAAAGGAAGGGAAATCTCTTTTAAAAGATAAAAAAAAACACGCCCTTTCCTTCAAAAACCAAAAAAATAGACAAAACTTTGTTTCTTTTATTTTGTTCAGAGAATCTTTTTTAAAAAATATTGATTTTTTTATTATTATGTGCTTAACTTTTGAAGTGGTTTTTTTTTTCATCTATAATTTTGTTTTTATCTTTTATATAGATAAACTATGTTGTTGAAAATAAAAAAATATTTATTTTTAGATGATATTCTTGATATGTGTAGTCTTACATGTTATTCTCTTTTTTATCCAATCAATTTAATGTTCTATTTTTCAAGATTCAATATCTTAATCTATATTTGTCTCTCGATTTTTCAAGTTTTGTTTTTAGGTGTCATTAATTATTTTTTATTGATTTATTAATGGACATAATTCTTAGTTTATTTGATTATATGTGTGCATAAACTTTTTGATTTGTTATATTTTTTTGAACCACCTAAAATGCATTGAAAAAACCTGCATAGGTAATTTTTATGAAAAATAAAAATATTTGACCGCGACGATGTATGGATCACGTAACTAACATACAGTGGTGATAGGTTAGTTAGATTGAGATCTCTGTATTTGGACCTTTTTATATATATATAAAAAATAGATCTAATTTTAGCCTAATTAGACACCCTCTATATATATTATGTCTCTTTCTCATTTTTAAGAGGATGAAAACCAAGTGATGATAAGTAACTTATCCCAAAAGAAAATAATCTTATATTATCAATAATTGTATATTTTCTTTTGATTCATGAAAATTGAAAAAAAAAATAAAGATTAAAATTACTTTGATAAAAGCTCTTTAAACAATATTATTATTATAATTTTTAAGAGATCTATTAAGAGTAACTA
>Ga0325411_1002596_pt1 | contig 20483 bp, 14 predicted proteins | sample PopdelMetagenome_13_FD_206181 | JGI IMG/M metagenome (GOLD analysis project Ga0325411, IMG submission 206181) | Populus deltoides microbial communities from Bellville, Georgia, United States - Xylem-PdIQD-R4 | ecosystem: Host-associated > Plants > Phyllosphere > Stem > Wood/Secondary xylem...
ATCTCATCCACCAGCCACAAAATCAATTTCAATTTTGCAGGAGATGTAGCCAAAGTATGCCACGCGTCCATGAACAATTTCTGCACTGAATTGGGCAAAACACGGGCAAGGAAGGTTCTATGGTTCCCAACTAGTACGACTTTCAACTTTGGGCTCTCACAGATTTTCTTTCCTCGATTCAGGAGCTATCCATGCGTACGAGCTCCATAATGCCTTGCGGGTGCAGATCACACTCGCAATCTCTCCTCCAATTCCCAAGACTTTTGTGCTGTTCACACTCGTAAGCTCCTATGACAGAATGAGGCAACTATATTAATTATAATTTACAATAATCATATTAATATTTTATATTTGTGATAATCTAATAGTAAAATATTATTTTTATTTCATTCAAGCTAAAAAATATCATGAAAAAGTGATATTATTTACTTAAAAAATATTCATGTCATATTTATAATAAAAATTAAATTTACAATACTAACTAAATATGAAAATATGAAAAATAATTTTTAAGATATTACATTGGTAAAAAATGCTTGTATATAAAAGGAAAAAATTGTATTGTTTATTTTTTTTTCATTTGAAAAACAATAAAAAACTTGTATGGGAAAACTATGAAAAACCTCTAAAATATTTGTTTTCAATTCGGTATAAATTTAATAATTTTTAATTTTTTGGATGGAATAATATGATTTTTGAACATTAAATTTCAGTTTTTTTTTTACTTTATTTTTTTTACAAAAACTTGAAGTATTATCTGTAACTCTTAGAGAACTAAAATCTCTTATAATATTTTAATATTTATATAAAAAGTAAAGAAAGTTAATATATTTATTTAATCATGTGATAAAAAATTTGTGTCGTTAATAATCTTATATACCTAGGTTTGTAATTTGTGGTTGATTTAATTTTAGTGTTTTTTAATTATTCTGATATGATTATATTAAAAATAAAATTTAAAAAATAATAAAATATTTTATAAAATAAAATTTAAAACATGCTATCTCATAACCAAGTATTAAACCCGTTCTCCTTCTAGGCTTCTACAAGTCCCGTCAAGCAACCCCACCACACGTGTCACAGTGCATTTACTCCACTTGTCAACATAAAATACTTCACAACACCACCTGTACACCCCGGCGGCGACCTATACCTGTTTCCCCTGTATCTTACCGCATAGAAACGAGACCATTCTAAAAGAAGAGTCGGAGGGTCATAATTCAGTAACCAACCGCTTTATATTTAAATTTCTTTCTTCTGTGCACAAATCTGATTTTTGTTGCTTCTTCAAGGCAAATTTTTTTTATAGGCGGTCGCTTTCTCTCTCCGAAATTTATCGCATTTGATTACAAATCCTTACTGCCTACGAAATTGATAATCGTCCTTTTATCGACATTCTCTGCAACCGTTTTGGTAACAAAATCTCCGGTTTTCTCTGGTTAAAAATAACCGTCATGAATAACAATAGCCTTCTTCTCACTTCCACCACCATCCGCGGCCGCCAAGTCACCATTTCTCCCATAATCGCCGGGGTGTTCGTTGTTTTGTGTTGAGAAGTTTCCCCATGCACCCACTTTGCTGCATCTCCACCGTGTCCAATCACTCACCGGCGAATCTATCCATGGCAGTCACCGTCAGATCCAACCCGGATCCCGGATCAACCACCGTTCAACCACAAAACCAAAGCCAAAACCAAAACCAAAACCACAACAACACTAGTCATTTCTCAAATCACCACCACCATAATCACAGCACCGCCAGCTACTGCAGCAGCAATAACGGAACGGATTGTAACAAAAATAATAGGATGAGTCACCCGAGAGTTTCGTCTGCAAGGGAGCAACCACTTATACAGGTGGATGTGAAGATAAATGATATAGTAGGGAATGGAATTTCGGGGATTTTATATAAGTGGGTGAATTATGGGAAAGGCTGGCGGCCGAGATGGTTTGTTTTGCAAGATGGAGTGTTGTCGTATTATAAAATTCACGGACCTGACAAGATTCTTGTTAATCAAGAGACTGAGAAAGGATCCAAAATTATCGGTGAAGAATCCATGAGACGGATTTCTAGGCCTAAGAATGGGAATTCGCAGAATAGGCGTAAGCCTGTTGGTGAAATTCACCTTAAGGTTTTTCATTGGTTATCCATTCAACTTTCAATATATGACTTTTTTCTTAATCATCATCATCATCATTTGCCTTTTGGATTTGAATTGTCAATTATCCTTACTGGGAAAATCTTACTTTCAATGAAAATTGAGTGGAATTTTGGGTGTTTAGTATTAGATTACTGGATTTTACTTTCAATAGAAATTGCGACTATGATTGTCTTTTTTTTTTATGGTTTTTTCCTTTAAGGAATCATTTTTGATTGGTGTTGTTAGGTATCTTCGATCCGGGAGAGCAGATCAGATGACAAGAGGTTCTCAATATTTACCGGCACAAAGAGGCTGCACCTGAGAGCAGAGACACGTGAGGATCGCTTGGCATGGATGGAAGCATTGCAGGCTGTGAAGGATATGTTCCCTCGTATGTCTAACAGTGAACTAATGGGTCCTTTGGACAGTGTGGTAGTCTCAACTGAGAAGCTCAGGCAGCGGCTTCAAGAAGAGGGAGTGAGTGAGGAGTTGATACTGGACAGTGAGCAGATCATGAGGAGTGAGTTTGCCGCGCTGCATAACCAGATAGTGCTGCTCAAGCAGAAGCAATGGCTTCTCATTGACACACTTCGCCACTTAGAGGTACATGTATTGAAAAGTGGAAAAAGAAATGGCATTCAAATTCGTAATTCAACTTCTGCTTTTACAGTTTCTTCTACCATGCAGAGTTGTGCAAATTCCATTTGATTTCTCTAGATTATAGAAGTAAATTATCCATAGTAGGTGGGGGTGTTTTTGTGATTTCTTTTGCGTCTGTGTTGGTATGTAGAGATTTACTTTGTTGGTTCTTTTACATGATTATTCTGTATAGAAGTTCATTTGTAGAGGTTTTATTTCTCAACCTTTGTGCATTGTTTCAAGCAATAATCAATTATTTTTTATTCCTTCTGGAAAAAAGATTTGATTAGGATTTAATGTGAAAATGCTAGATTGGAAATTACATACACAATTCTTGTTTTTATAGTTCAGGTTTTCCATTATAATCTACCAGTTAGTATAGAAGTCTCCTTATCATGTGTCTTTTTTATCACAGCCCGTGAACTTACCATAATGGTTAAAATGAAACGAGGCACACCATTAATTACTTAGTAGCAGAGTCCTTTCCAGAGAACATATTTTACTGAGTACAAAGTCATGTATGCTAACCATTTATATTGAGTTTGATTTGTTTTTAACATGATTTATACATCCAGTGTATTGTCTTTTTGAATGTGCATTTTATAGTTCAAATTGTTTTTTAGTTTTTATTGTATATATGTAATTTGGGTCTCTTAATGATCGCAAACTTTTATAGATGCCCATAGTTACATTTTAAAATAAATTTTATATTTTTAAGTTAATTTCTATTTGTTTTTCACAAATGTAACGAGGTACCTTTGCCAATATGTTCTTTTAGAGACCACCATCGTATTTTTACCTGACTGTAATTAATGTCTCAAAAAAAAAAAAAAATACTAGTATATTAGATTTTCAGTTTAGCAGCAGAAGTTTTTAGGAAGTTATTTCAATATGGTTGCTTTGACAACATTAAAAATGGTAAAAGAAACAGTGATGTTTGGGGATCAGGTGATTGTCTCAGGGCAGATTGTGTTTGTAATGGTGTCATTTTTACTGGTTGTTTTGGAAGTCCGAGAAGCAAATACATGTGATGAGAATGTCTTCACCTAGTGCTATGGTATTTGACCCGAGTCAGTTTGTCCAGTCTAGAGATTTTTCTTTCCACTGAGCTGAGTTTTTAAGCAATTTATTTAGTTCTGACAATATACATGCACAACATAGGCTGGGGACTTGTTTATCCATGCAGTCTTTGTGCATAGGGTATGCATTTTGTATTGCTACACAGATACATGCCAATCATTACTTAACTTTTTCTTTAGGAAAATATTATTGAAGTTTTGGGTTTGGCAGTGGGGTCTGCAGGAGTGGCTCCTGCAAATTAACTATTGTCATCATCGCTCAGCCTATAGAAAAATTATCCTTAAGTTCACTTCCTCAATGAGCTGTCCAACTTTTATGCTACCTTTTTTTTCGAAACTCGGCATTGTATGACAGATGCTATTGAAGCTGGTGAGTGTTGCAAGCAAACAGATCTTGGTTTTCCTATGGTGGAACTTGTAGTCCCACCAGCAAACTTCACTCACAATGACTGCTAGGAAGATTTTTACGACTTCAAAATCTATATTTAAGGTTACATTTTTGAAGGATTGCTTTCATTTTCCACTCAGTGAGGATCGTAGTGCAACTTTCCAGTATTTCTGAAGTCTTATAATTGGATTTGCGATGTTTCTTGCTAAATTATATATCTGCAGTGATGGAATTTTTAATTTTTTGCAAGTCTAACCTTGCGTATTTTGAAAAGGCATTTTATTGCATTAGATTCTGTCAGGCCTTGTTGTGTTCTATTAGAGATTTCCTTGAATTTGAACAACTTAAATGCTACATCCCTCTTTGGAAAAGCAAGTCTGCTTCATCTTTTTGTATCTTTTCTAAATAATTTTACTGGTTACAAAAAAGAGCAGATTTTCATGTTAAGGACTGCTCTGATTATAGGAGAAAAATAAAAATAAAAGCTGGATCACACATTCTGTTATTTACTGGGAGGTATGGGGCAGATAATTTCTCAACTTATTGCAGTAGGAAGGAGAGATCAAAGTTCTATACTTGTTGTTTTCTCTCCCATCATGAGATTATCATCCTAAATCCCACATTTTCTCTGTTGTTTACTGGGAGGTATGGGGTAGAGAATTGCTCAACCTATTGCGGTAGGAAGGAGAGATCAAATTTCAATATTTGTTGTTTTCTCTCCCATCATGAGATTATTATCTAAATGTAAGACTGCAAAGTGCTTAGAACTTGATTTGAGGGTTTTTTTAACATTTTATGCATCTGACAGATTTGATGTTATATCTGAAGCTAAGGACTGATTGCTTAATATGGGCAATATCATCGTATCCCTTTTTTTTTTTAATATCATACCACTGTTTCCATAAGGATCCATGCTTACTATGTAAACAGCTGTGGGGTGCATACACCTCTCTGATGCTTGAATTGCTGATTTACTTTCTGTTCCCTTGCATGCAATATGAATATTTGTTTCTATTTGATGAATTGGATGATGATTTTAAATTATAGTGTTCTATTACACAATGATTTTTTTTCAGTTAATGATTATGCAAGTTTTTAATGAGTATGTCTGATTCTGTTACACAGTTATCCACCTTGTACATTTCCATGTTTAACCAGGGAACTGCTTTTGTATTGTGTTATGTAGACAGAAAAGGTTGACTTGGAGAATACAGTAGTTGATGAGAGCCGAAGGCAGTTGAACGATCAAGGCACAACATCTTCTTCTATTCTGAGGCAATACAAGTTTAGTGGTAAGTTCTGCAATAAAAAAAATTAACAGAAAGAGTTGATTTTGTAAGCCACTATGATTTATACCAAGCGCCCATGCCTGATTGGTTTTTAGAATCAGCCATTAAGTTCCAGTTGTTGTCCAGTATATTCTTTTATTACCACATAAATGAGCTCAGCATTTCTTGATTGCCTGAATATGAACGAGGTTGTCATGAGAATATCATGCCTTAGTACTAAAGATCTGAAGACTGGTTTGGTATCTGTTTCTCATCAAGCTACTCTATGGCATGTATCTGACTGAAAAGTAATATTTGCTTAACAATAAAACCTGTAAGACACAACAGCCTCTGTCAGAAGGTCATGATATTATGACTTGGAATCTGGGATTATTTCTACCTCCTAAACTGAACAACATAAGCTGTAATTGGTAGCATTTAGCATCTAGCCTCCTGGTCTGGCTGTCATGCTCTTCTTATGAACATAATGATTGCTTGTATCATGGTATTATGCCAAGTCAACTTGTAACAATGGGTTCTCTTTTTTCATTTTTGTGCAACACATTATAAATGCTGGTACTGTATGAAATCTGAATGCGGAAATGCTTGTTTTTTCCTTTCATTTTCCTCTTTCATCATTATGGTGGTTCAATTCTAGTGTTAATCATGTTTGAAATTGGTTTGTGTCTTTTTTTTTTTAATTTATCATCTTCCCTAGCCCTGTGGATGCTTTGGAATTTTATTCTCATTTTTCTCTTTTTTCAGAAGCAAGTGTCAGTGAATCCGATGATGATAATAATGAAAGAGTTGATGGTGCAGAAGAAGAAACAGATGATGATGAGAATGCGTTCTTTGATACTCGTGATTTTCTATCATCAGGTTCTTTCAAAAGTAATGAGTCTGATTTTCGGCCATCATCATTCTCTTCAGATGATGAAGGGTTTTTTGCTCTTGAATCAGAAGATGGCATTGATCCTTTGATTAGGTCTGTTGGATCAAACCATCCTTACATTAAGCGTCGTAAGAAATTACCTGATCCAATTGAAAAAGAAAAAGGCGTGAGTCTATGGTCGATGATTAAGGATAACATTGGGAAGGACCTAACCAAAGTTTGTCTTCCTGTTTACTTCAATGAGCCTCTCTCTTCACTACAAAAATGCTTTGAAGATTTGGAATATTCATATCTTCTTGATCGGGCATATGAATGGGGAAAACAGGTAAGTTTAAGTATTTGAGTTCTGTGCTATTCTTTTTTCTCCACAAAAAGGTAGGCAGTCTTATTCTTGGTTATGCATGTCACTTTAACAAAGCTGTGGGACTTGACACCTGGTTTTTTCTATATCACTTTGATGCAAATCTATCTTTTGCTTATTTTAAGTTGCTGCTGTTTCTTCTGCAAATTTAGGCTACATTTCTCAGATGATTTGCTGTTTCCTCCGGCAATTAATTTTTCAGTTACCTGACACAAGGAAAATTCAAGTAATGTAGTTTGAATTCTGAGAGGATTATTGGATCATGTGCATTTTGGCATATGATAGAATATCCTTTCATCTAATTTTTAGATATAAATCGCATGACTCATTAAGATTTACAGTAGTTGGTACTTTTTTTACCTACTTTCCATCTCACAAACCCATTGATTTTGCATAAAACTCTGATTCAGCATCTTAGAGTGGATATAATTTTCCTGGAAAATAGGTTAAACCCAGGGGCAGCGGTTAAGCTTCTTTGAGGGGGCCGTGCCCCCCCAAAAAAATTGAAAACATCAATATAGTCCCTTGATTTTATGCATGTTTTCATGTTAATCCCTAGAAATTATTAATAGGTCCTCAAAATTTTTTCAGAACATCTCTAAGTACTTATAAAATCTCATGATAACTCTAATTTGGCTCCCCCAACTATTTACTTCACCCTCCGCCGCTGGTTGAACCATGGAGATTCAGGGTGTGTTTGAGATTGTGGTAGCAGTTACGGTTCAAAGTGTTTTTTCGCTTAGAAATGCATTAAAATAATATTTTCTTTATTTTTAAAAAATTATTTTTGATATCACCATATCAAAACGATATAAAAAAATTTAAAAAAAATTAGCAAAATTGTTTTTTTCAAAATTTGAGGGAATACGGTTTGCATCGCATTCCCAAACATACTATGATCAATCCTGGATTGGGGCAATCTGATTTTGTCAGCTTAAGAGTTTGCCTTTCAAATTTACAATTGACTCTTCAATGGAGCAGGGTCAAGAAGATTCTCATGCTTGTTTTTTTTAGTTTATGGTGAGACTATGCACGTTGCTTGATGTCTTTTTGTAGGATAGGTTACAAACCATCATTTCATTACACGTATGAACTTCCCTTTGACCTGTACATCCAAGAATGCATCCTGTGGAGTGCTTCTCTTAGATGTTAGATATTCAATGCCCCCACCCCCAACAAAAAAAAGGTTGGCACAGATGGGCCTCCTGATTTGTTTTTCTCACTGTGAACCCGCTGCATTCAGTTTCATGTTCACACTTGGTCTCCAATTGTTGTCTCATGTTTTTTATGAGATAATCCTGTGCGGCTCTTACCTTTTTGATCCATTGTGTGCTTAGCGTTCACACTTATTCCATAGTAGCCTCCAATGGTTGCATCTTATGAGATAAACCTCTTCAGCATTTACCTTTTTAACCCATGGTCATTGAATTTCTTTGTCTTCAGGGTAATAGTCTTATGAGGATTCTTAACGTGGCTGCTTTTGCTGTTTCTGGATATGCTTCAACTGAAGGAAGAATTTGCAAACCATTTAATCCATTATTAGGGGAAACATATGAGGCCGACTATCCGGATAAGGGCCTCCGGTTTTTCTCAGAGAAGGTTTGTTATCAACTTCTGAAGGTTCAAAATTAACTGCTTGACATGATCTATATTCTCTTCTAATCTTTGTGCATATATACATGATAATAGCATGAGCACAACAAATCCTAAATTTTTGATTCAAAGATGGTCTCATAAAAAAAACAAGAAGAAGAAGAAGAAGAAGAAAAGGTTAACCTGCTATTTGGTGCATGTTGAGCAAGTTACTGTATAATGACTTCATATCGCAGCACCAATAAGACTATAAGGATTATTACCAAGGGGAAGGTGGGGTTCCGGGGGTTCAAATCTCCCTAATGGGGAACACTTTGAACTTAATAGGATGATACCATGTCCAGAGTGCAGGGGGTGCTGGTTTTATTTGTGCAATGGAGAAAATGTTGGGCAATGATGAGGAACCTTATTAGAGCAAAGAAAAAAAATAAATATGTAGACTTCATGATGGTTAATTAACCATGAGGACTGTATCATAATATAATCGGGGGAGTTTCAAAGGAAAATGGTAGGTGTTGTCTTAACTTTTGATGGAAAAAATTAGCACAGATCTGTTATGATGCAAGAGCCAGAACTAGATCTTGTGGTTTTCCACTCTATCTTCTCACTCTCCCCTAGAAGATTCTTATTTATCACCGCTTTCACACAAGTGGGAATATTTTATTATTTTGGCTGTGATTCTTTTCCTTCTTTCATTGTCAAGCATCCAGTAGCTTATTGTTATGTAACTTTTATGTCAGGTCAGTCATCACCCCATGATTGTTGCATGCCATTGTGAGGGTACAGGATGGAAATTTTGGGGCGATAGCAATCTCAAAAGCAAATTTTGGGGTCGCTCGATTCAGCTTGATCCTGTTGGAGTTTTGACTTTGGAATTTGATGATGGAGAAGTCTTTCAGTGGAGTAAGGTAAAAGTCAAGACTTTGTTTTCCCTGTTATGTTCCTGTTTGAAAATAGTCATTTTATTTCAGGTTACAACATCAATATACAATCTTATACTTGGAAAACTGTACTGTGATCACTATGGTACAATGCGCATAGAAGGAAATCGTGAGTATTCGTGCAAGCTGAAATTTAAGGAGCAGTCTATTATAGACCGAAATCCTCACCAGGTACGTGCTCTCTTATCTTTCTCAAATGATTGTTCCAGATCTTCTGTTATGTATATGTATATGACTTTGCCACAATTTTTCCTAGTTGGCTCCATAAACCTGAAGCAAAATAATCTGCTTGATGCTATTGGGAAATTGAACTTGTAGCTTCACATACTTTGCTTTATGACTTTCTTTTGGTTTTATGAAATCATCTATTAGTGGTAGCCAATGTTTGTTGGTATTAGTTATAACATGGAATATCATCAGTAACAAACTTGATTTTCAGGTACAAGGAATGGTTCAAGATAGGCATGGTAGAACAGTGGCAACTCTTTTTGGAAAATGGGATGAGAGCATGTATTACATGAATGATGATTTCTCTGGGAAGGGAAAGGGGTTTGAGTCTATGAAAGAAGCCCATATGCTGTGGAGGCGAAGTAAACCCCCCAGATTTCCCACCAGATACAATTTAACACGTTTTGCCATGACATTGAATGAGCTCACCCATGGACTTAAGGTAGTTTTTATGTTAATAGCAATTCTGTGCTTGGTTTTCTTGTTCGTTTGGCAACACAACAGTGGGAAAAATCTAGCTTCCAGTGCTCTTGAACATACATGCTCATTAAATCATGATTCAACCCCTCTTTATTAACTTTTCCAATTCATTGGTTTTGATTCCTGATCTCATCTTATGTGCAGGAAAAGCTGCCTCCTACAGATTCAAGGCTTAGACCTGACCAAAGATACTTGGAAAATGGTGAATTTGATATGGCAAATTCAGAGAAACTGCGACTAGAGCAACGTCAACGCCAGGTAACTTGCATGCTGTTTTTTTCAATTCCAGGATTCTGTCTAAGAACTTGGATGATTAGGCATTATTCCTAAGGTTGGACTGTTTGACTTCTAGACAGTTCTAGGCTTTGATATTACAGGGATTGGTTTTGATTTTTTTCCCTTCCAGGGAATTTTTCTTCTCTGAGAGGGTTTACCAAATACAGGGGGGTCTTTCTACATTTATCTGTTGATGTGGTTTGTCAGCTTTTTCTTGATGTGGTTTTGATGGTAATTTGATGAAATACTGTTTTCTATGGATTCCAGGCCCGAAATATGCAGGAGAGGGGCTGGAAACCACGGTGGTTTGCAAAGGATAAAGGAAGTGATACATACCGTTATGCTGGCGGGTATTGGGAGGCCAGAGGCTGGGGAAATTGGGATTCATGCCCTGATATATTTGGCCAGATTCCTACCGATCAGCTCTTTGATTAAACCACTATTGCCTCTTCTCGATTCATTTTTTTTGGTGTAGCTAGTGAACGAATGCTGGTGTGAGCAGTCCAGCTGCCCCCAAGATTTCCATTGCAAATAAAAATTAAAACCATTCAATAAAAGGATTTTTTTTTTGTCACTTCCCCCGTCCATCATACACTAATCGAAATCCTGCCACTGGTGGTCCGGGCGGAACCTGGCCCCCAAAAAATGGGAATGCATGTCTGTGCTGTACATTTAGTTCCCTGTATTTTATGATCGCATTTCACATATTTGGTCTACACACGCGTCTAATAGAGTTGTGCCACCAGCTAAATTTCTCACTATTAGCTTCTTGATGTAGCTTTACTCCTCTCGTTTCTGTATAATAAATCCATGGCACAGAATTCTCCTAATGTCCACTCATGTGTTGATTTTAGGGTGGTTGCTGGAAACTTGACGTTTTTTTCCGTTGAAAGGTTTGAGATATTCAATTGCTTTAAATAACAGGGTGATAGATAGAGTCCAACAGGTTTAATGTGTTTGTTTTTGGGGTTTAATCATGCTTTTAAAAACTTTGAATTTTTTTGTTTTAAATTAATTTTTTAGATATTTTTAGATCATTTTGATATAATATAATAATATTTAAAGTTTTCAAATAAAATTATTTTAAAAAATAACATCTAGCATATTTGCATTTGCATTTGGTTATTCTACCGTACTAATAGTTATTCAAAATCAATTTGACGGTGTTTGAAAGTGTGGTAATGATTGTTTTTTAAAGTACTTTTCATTCCAAAACACATTAAAATAATATTTTTTTTATTTTTTTAAAATTATTTTTGATATAGCACATTAAAATATAAAAAAATATATTAATTTAAAATACAAAAATAAAAAAATTTAACGTCTAACACTTTGATATCTTGCATGGATCTCATCTGGCATCTAACCCAACCAGGAGGATAAAACCTGAAATCTCTTCCTCTTTTCTCCAGGAAAAGGTGCCTCCTACAGATTCAAAGCTTATAAGATGACGCAACTAGGGTTGTGTTCCGATGCTATAAAACAGCAGCCACAAACCGAAGTTCTCTGCTCCGCTTTCCTTGCGTGATAGATTGATTAGATGGGTGGATAAGTGACCCAACATCTCCCATATTCCTGCTGCATGATCGAACCGTCCAATCAATCTTGATCGTTCAATCTCTCGTTTTAGACAGGACTCGTCTTCTGAACCTATCCAATCCAACCAATCAGCCGGCCTAACAGCAAAAAAGACGACATTTTAGGGGGTTTAAGCCTGCCTAACATCAGAATATCAGATTCTTGTTATTTTGGATTGTCGGCGATGGCTCTTTCTAAAATCGGATATTTTGGGCTACTGGAACAAAAAAAAAAATTAAATTAAATCTTTCTTAAATAACATAAATAGTGTTTTTCGTGATTTCAAAACATAATATATAAAAATTTGTAAAATAAAAAAAATGTCATATTTACAAAACAAAACTTCCTAGTATATCATATTTACAAAACATAACTTTCTCAAGTGTTGCCACCTCTATATTATTAAAGGAAATTACTTACTGTGTTTGTCTTGGTGTATTTCCAATAAGAGATGACATTTGAGCTTCGTTAAAACATGAAAGTGATTTTTTATATGTATACTAATTATATTATAATTTTTGTACCGTTTTCACTTATTAAAATTTTATTTGAATTTAAGATGAATCGTAGAATAACTCTAATTCTTTGGTTAATGATACATGTTGAATGATTATTTGGTTTATTAATTTTACAATTATTTGGTTCACGAAACCTGTAAATCCAATAACTCAACAATATTCAAATTAAAACTAAACTCAACAAATAATCATGCTATCTTCCATGTGACAACCTGTAAGATTTTGATTTTCAATTTTAGTACTTTAAATATTCTAGTATTCCAAATTATATCAGAAAAACCTCGATCTCAACTTAACCAACCCAAAAAAATTATAAAAAAACTTATAAATATACTAAAAAACTAAAATTAACCACAAGCTCATAATTAGCAAGACAACAAATTATAAAACTCATAAATTAACAAAAGAACATTACAAAACACATATAAAGTATATAAGCAAGTCTATCTATTTACGCCTACATTGTTTACTGGATAAGTCAAGTTTATCAATACCATGACTGTCTCCTATCTAAGTGAGCTTGTCCCCAACCATGATATCATCAAGAACTTATGTCTCTCTAAAGTTCTTATATGCATTGCAGCAAACGATGAACCACCGAGATGCATAGATGTATCATTTCTTTTCTTTATCAAGAATACGAAGCATAGAGGTGGCCTCTTGATCCTCCCGTTAACAAGCTAACCTAATATTCATGAAATATGTCGCGGGGTAACATCAAATAACGTCGTTAGCCTAGTATTATGGTTACTAAGAAAGGAAAAGGTTTTGGGTTTAATTATAAAATTATAATTAAGGTTCAGGAGTCACTACCTAGTATTATGGTTACTAAGAAACTTATGGTTTGTGAGAGTTCGGATAAGGGACTGGTTGTGCAAAGAGAAGACACATCACTCTAGTACAATGCACCTTACCTGAGGTAAGCTGCATTGTTACTTGATTGTTTTTCTAAATCAAGTTTCTATTCGTTGGTCTTTTTCTAAGGTCTAAGGCACATCTCCATTCAGATAGAGTCTCTACCTTATTGGGTTAAATTTTAATCGCTTTAAAGTCTAAATTTTAGCATTGCATTTATTTATTTTTATTTTTTATTTTTTTATATCTTTAATATCTATAGGTATATTCTACCATGTAGTTTTACACCTTCAAGTATTAAAGTCTACAGCTAAACCCTAACACTTTAAATATAAAGTGAACAAAATGATTGGTAAAGAGTTTTTGATATTTTGACCAAACTTTAATGGATAACCATAAACTGGTTACAATATCTATTTTGTTTAAAGAAAAGCATGATGAAAATATTATGATTTTTGTCTTTTAGAGAATATACTTGGAAAACTTTTAGGATTTAGTCATATGCACAAAAACAAAACATTTTGGTTTTTCAAAATGAATATTTTTTTAATTCGAAGCAAACTGAATATTGTTTATACAGGATCTGTATTTTACAATGTAATTCTACAGCCCGATATTATAAAAAATTATTGAAAAAACATGTGAGAGACCCACTTTAAAATACCCTTAGAAAAATTTGAATTTTTTAAAAAAATATTATTGTATCATTATATTATATTATTAAATCATTATTTAATATATTAGGTTGGGCCGACTGGCACCCAACAAGCTTCTCACTCTTTTTTTTTGCTGAGTTGGACCCGAACCATCTAGGCTATGCCAGAACAGTCCAGCCTAGGGCCTCCATGGTTGTTGGCTTAGTCCAGCAACCATGATAATTAATTTCATTCCCTGCATGTAAGAGCTTGCACCATGACGAGGGAAGGAGAAAAAAGAAAAGGAGATAAAAGAGAATTACCTAGTATGGAAGGAGAGGCTGGTTAGTCTTGTTGTTGACTAGTGGTGGAGTTGTTGGTGGAGGCGTCAACAATTGGTGTTGGCGTTGGCTGCTGGGAGAAAGCTTGTGGTAGAGGGAAAAAAGTTCAAGACGGTTGCCCTTGTCATAGGTGAAAGGATGGGTTAATGAAGGAGGTTGGCCGCACTTGGTTATGACGGTACTAAGGTGGTAACGTTTGGGAACACGACGGAGAGAAAAGGGGGAAGACGATAAGGATAAAAAAGTTGGGGGAAAGCTGGTTGTTTTTTTTTTAATTTTTACACTCGATTTTCTTCCTGTTCAGAGCATGGAATCCACCCTTATTTATAGAGGGTGGAAGAGGGATATTTTATTTTTAATGATGCCAAATCTTGGCCCTTGATTCAGCCCCAAAGGATCTCAACCGTTGGCTCAAAGTGGGCATCATGAATTGTCAAATTTGGTAGTTGAATGTTGCCTGAGTTGGCATCTTTGGGTCAACACCATGACTATTATGGTGTCAATCAACAAAAAAGGATTATACCAGGGTGTAGTCAGATGTTAGGTGATCATTTTCGTACAAGTTTTGTCACATGTGGTGGAAAGATGAAGCATTAAATGCCCCTGAAAAGTAGCCCCTTGAGCATTCTTTTCGGTGAAAATTGAAGAAGAAGATGAACAGTAACCAAAATGGTGTTGTTTTGGTAATGTTCAATTTAGTCCATTTGATTTGTAATTTCTCTCAATTATACCCCTGATTGGCTTCAAACTTTTAATTTTATGTAATTTTGCCCCTGATGAACTTTGATTTCAGTCTTGGATTTCAGCGTCTCTTTCATTTTGATCTTAGTCTTGGATTTATGCAAATTGACCCTCAATTAACTATTAAACTTTCAATTTCTTCAATTTTCACCCCTGAACTCATTCAATTTTGTCCTAATAGTTTGACGTCTTTTATATAAATATCTTTGGCTGCGAATTTCTTTAATTTAGCCCTTAATTGACCTTACTTTAATTTTCCTGATTTGAACCAATTGACTTTGTAAAAATAAAATTAGGTCCTCTAAAATTTCAATCTTCTTAATTAAACCAAAATTGGGCTCCCAAACTTAATTTTTCATCAATTAAACCCTTAATAAAAGTAATTTGGCCCATTTAAAATATAATTAAGTCCTTGCACCTAATTAAATCCTTTAATTGGACCCAAATTAAATCTTAAACATAATTAAATTCTCAATTTGGCCCATGATTAAATTAAGTTGGCATATTAAAAATCTAATTATCTCTCTAGACTTAATTTTTATACAGATTTGTGAAGAAATCATTTAACTTAACCTGAAATCGCATTGTTTCTCCAGTTTTGGTACAAAGAGGTACGATTAGGCTTTTAATTTGTCAAATAAATTTCAGCTCAATTGTTTTTGTATATTTGGGATCCTCTTTAGCCTGGTTTTTTCAAAATGTTAGTGTTTTTGTTATTATTATTATTATTTTTTATTTTTTATTTTAAAAGAAAAAAAGTAAATTTTTAGAAATAACCCAAAAATAGATTATGACAAATATATATATTAAATTAAAGGTTCCATAAATAAAATAGATCGTTCAACATATATTAAATCTAAAAAGTTACATTGACTTACTATATTTTGAATCTGCTACGCATGTTGCTCATATTGCAAATCTATTAGTGGATGCACTTGCTTGAGGTCTAATGTGATGACCCAACACATGATAGTCATATATCAAATCGCATACTCTTCGTTTGAAATCACATGATGCAAAATTAATCAAGACTCAATCTAATTCATGTTATTTTCATGTTCAATTGCATGAAATCAATCCCAATTACATGAATTCATAGTTAATTTCAACCAATCCATACAAAATTTCTAAATTTAGCAACTCATCCAAACATTCAATGCAACGTAAGATTTATCAAAATCCAACCTAATCTATCTTATTTTCATGCTTAATTATATAAAATCATCCAACCCTAATTGACTTGATTCATAACTAATTTATAAAAAATTCAACAAACTCTAATCTTAAACTTATCCTAAATAATAATTTAATCACAACTATACTAACCACAAATTAAGTATAAAACCCACAAAATTAATATCAATGTAGGAAGTGGTTGTAGAGTGTTGGTCGCGACTGTGGAGTGGTGGCAGCAACTAGGGTTACGAGTTTTGATGAGAAAAACATGCTTCAAGGTTCAAAGATGAAGTGGGTGCAATTTCTAGTTGTTTTATGGCGAGAACCACTTATTCTCGATGGGTTTTTAAGGGAGAGAAAGGGGTTGGCCGTGATGTTTTTAGATAGAGAGAGGTAGGGAGCATTTGTTTCTATTAGGGGAGAAGAAGAAAGGTTGTGTTTAACATGATATGATTCTGAATCGCAATAGGGTAAGTTGTGGTGTTTTTGAATTGTAACTGGGAAAATTATTATATTTCAGAACCATGGCATCTATAAGATGTTGCGTTTCAGAATCGCAAAAAGCTAAAACTGTGCTATTTCACCAAGATTTTTAATTTACTAGGCTAATTTAGAAAAATCTCTAAAATCACAACTTTCAAATAGACTTGCTTTATGTTAAGTTTATGAAAATAAGGTATTTTTTTTTAATGAATATCTCATCATACGCTTTTCTAACTTATCAATTTTATATTATACTATAATTATTTACTAGAAGAATTTTACGAGTTGTTCCTCACGAAGATAGTTAGAGAATCTCCAATGAAAAAAGCAACTTAAAAGAGCCAAATAGTTAATATAGTATTTTGAACAATATAAATATGTCTTTTTCCCTCTTATGTGCACTCCAATTATGATATTTTAACAACTCATTTGTATTTTAATATATTTGATATACAGCAACTTTTACTTGTAACTAATTTAATTAATCGTGTTATTAATTATACAATTAATATGAATAATTTATTATAATTAAATATAAAATTAATGAAATAATATGAAAGTTAAAATATATAATTTTGAGCTCAAAGTTTAAAATTTTAAAATCAAATTTTATTTATATGAGTGTTTTCAATTTTATATTACATTGCCAAAGTTTTGATTTTTAATTTTTTTTGAAAAGATCACAATTGAAACTTTGAAAAAATAACCATTAACATTTCAAATTTTAAGATTTCAAAATTTGAAACAAAAAATGCATCTATAAATATGTTCATATACTGAAATATTTTTCTTTAATATATACTCTTATTTGTCACCTTTATTTTATTTACCTTAAAATTCATTATGAATCATTCTAATTTCAATTTTTATGATACTTTTTATTTTGATGATGACACTCCCATGTTCACCTTCTAAGTTCCAGTTGCAATGGTTGTCAGAAAAGAATTGAATCATCAAAGGTAGGGAATAGAGTCTCGTGACTCTATTCTTGATCACAATGTCACTAATCATAATAGAAATGAGTGTGAACTATGGTTGAAAATTCTAAATTCATTGAAAACCAATTTTGAAAGATATTTAAGATGAGTTATCATCTTTTTCTCTCGATTGTAAATGTATTAAAAGCTTAGAATTTATACTTCAAATAAAGGCTAGATGATCTTGGTATTATTGGCTTATCCTGCTTTTAAAAGTAATTGTAAATCATAAGATACTTGCAAATGGTATTCCTGCAGATATTATTGATGAATATCTTCGTATTGGGAAAAACACTGTTATAAAAAGTCTTAGAGCTTTCATCAAAACAATTGTAAAATTTTTTAGTGATTGATATCTAAGGGCTTCAAACAAGACTGATATTGCTTAATTACTATCAAATAGAGAGCAACGATTTCCAAGGATGTTAGGGAGTATTGATTGTATAAATTAAAAATTGGAAAAGATTTGATGGATCATTTATGACAACAACATGATGACTAATGTAATCATAACATTTGAGCTTTTAATGTCATCATGATCTTCTAGTATTTTTATATTATTTTAATTTTACGTAGATGTTTTGTTGTCTTCTTCTTTCTCGAGGAGGCAGATCTAACCGCAGGAATGTTTTTGAGTTCGGGTTAGTTTTGGTTTTTTGAGCCATATTTTGAGGTCATTGATAATTTTATCAAGGTATTTATGCTGTTTTTAAGTTAAAAATTGATTGAAAATAGGTTTTTAAACCAAAAATACAAATCCTCAATTTTTCGGTGATCTTTGGTTGCTGAATTTTATAGAAAATAGATGACATATCATCTATTTAAAAAAAAAATAAACAGACTACGTGTTATCCCTTTTAATAAATTTAAAATAATAATAAAGACAGACCTTTGTACAGAGTGGTTGTTTTATATAATTGAATAATAAAATTAAAAAAATAATTAATTATACGATGAAAGGAAATATATCAATATTCAATTATAGGACCACGTAGTTTGCAAATTAGCATTTCAACGCCTAATCAATGCCCCAACTGCTCATATATATATATATATATAACAGGAAGATTATATCAATTCACCAACTATTTTGGTTTTATTAGTTAATGAAAGTTGTTGATAAGCGTAGACTATAGTGGCCGAAGGTCAAAAAACTCAGCGACTCTCCTCTTTCATACGTCTTTTGTTCCATTACGTACAGTTCGCGGCTCTCCTCCATATATATTGTAATATGTGCATGATACGCCACGCTAGTAATTTTTCTCGTCGAGTTCTTCCAAGGCTGTAGGAGATCGTGTAATTGCTCTTCCATTATTCTTTCCTCTTTATTCTTTTAACAATCTTTAATTAATCTCTCGAGGCTTCGGCGGAGTTTTTGTTTTTCTAGATTGCCTCATCCAGCTCTAGTATTTCATACACTGAGAGACAGCCCTGACCATGTAAGCAGAAAAGGGGAGCTGATGTAATTAATTGAATAACGCGTAGTTGAAAGCATACGTCGGAATTCATTCTTTGCCCCCAATGTCATGAAGGGGGACCTTATTGATTAGAGGGGTCGTGAATTTATTTAGAATTTATGATCACACATGCGTCGCGAGACCAGCAGCGGTAGCTGAAGAGATTGTCTATGAGCTGTACTACAGAAGGGATCGAAGAGAAATAATTTTGACGAGGGAGAGGGGTTAATTGGAAAAATACAATAAAATAAAAAAATCACCAGACCATTAATTTATTTTATTTTATATTTAATTGCATCACTAATTATTAGGCATGGGAGATGAAAATGCAAGATTTGTTATTTTTTATTATTATTAACGTGAATGTCTAAATCAGCTTGCGCGTATCTCAATTAATTTCACGGACCTTAAAGTTAATAATCATATAAGTTTTTAGTAACTCTAAAATTTATAAAACTCAAATTGATAATGCCCTAACTGATGAATTAAAGTAGATCTCTTGGGTTAAAATACAAGATTTATTGGCGACCTCGTGCATGCATGTACGTACATGGAAGAGAAAGGAACGCAAACTGGCCTGGTTATTAGATGGTATTGAAGACGATTCATGCACTTGTTTCTACGATTTTTTTCAAAATGGGTCCTGCCTTGCTCATTTAATATAATTAAAATAAATTATCAAAATAAAAAATAAAGATATTAAATAAGAAAATATGGATGTAGTTGTTTTTGTCTTGTTACAAGTATGTAAATATTGGTTTGGCATGCAGCGCAGCAACGCTTCTGAGTGTAAATTCTTTGTGCTTTTTACGATATAAAAAAGATTGACTTCTTACCACCATCCTCCTCGCAAGTCCAAAAGGAAATATATTTTCTATTTATTTTCTTCCCCTTTTCCGTACAATTCAATATTGTTGCGGTCAAGGGACTCTCGAAAGATCATTTCGACTCGTTTGTCTCCTTGATTTTCAATTCAAATTACGACTTCTGGCGTGTTTGCCTTGCCGTGACAAAAATAAATAAATAATGTATTTCCCATCTTGCAATTAAATTTTATTTTTTTTATCTAAAATCAGCGTATCAAAATAATTTAAAAATATAAAAAAATTAAATTTTAATTGATATCTTTCTAGACTGGATTTCGAGAGGGCAAACAGGGGCAGTGAGAGAAATCTGAGCATTCAAGTGTAAAAAAAAAGGAATTGTTCCCCCCTTTTGTTTGAGGTCTGTCTGGGTTCAAATGAAGGCAGGTTGTGGTATAAAACAATACTCCCACTACCCAAAGCCATGTTAAAGATGAAAATGATGCCTTCTCATTTCACAGCCTCTCGCATTTATACCTCCAAGCATGGGCAAAGGTCTCTACATGTCTACTTGGACAACCCACTAAATTTAATGGGCCTCATGGTGGGCCACGGAAAGGTAATTCGGGTCACT
>Ga0325411_1002599_pt1 | contig 20475 bp, 28 predicted proteins | sample PopdelMetagenome_13_FD_206181 | JGI IMG/M metagenome (GOLD analysis project Ga0325411, IMG submission 206181) | Populus deltoides microbial communities from Bellville, Georgia, United States - Xylem-PdIQD-R4 | ecosystem: Host-associated > Plants > Phyllosphere > Stem > Wood/Secondary xylem...
AATACTTTTGAAAAAATTGAAATGGGGGTGACCATCCTCACCTATAACCCGGCTTGCCCTGGGTTTGATTTGACTACAAGTATGGTGATCAGGGTGCATTGAAATTCTAATTTACATTGTTTAAGCTTTTTCCTAAACTACGTGCCGGTAAGGTTGTCATGAATTTGGAATTTGCTCCTTAGATTCGTAGGGAAAACATGGAATTATTTACAAGGTTTTCTATGTATTCTGGCATTGCTTCCAAACCTCATATCCCTTCCTCTTTGAATAGGGACATGGCCGGGTTTCAAAACAGTTGCAAGTGTAAATTTTAAAGCTTTGTTTTTAAATTAGTTTGTGTATTAATTGAGACTAGATTTTATTTTTAAAAGTTAACTATTGGTATTAAAAGTATATTTATCTTTTATTTTTATCAACAATAGATTATTCACATTAAGATTAAAAGTAAAGTAAATGTAGAATGAAAAATTTATTAAAAGAATAGATAATTGATTGCTATCAAGCTTGATCTAGCTTGATATGTGTTATTGAGTGATTCGTGACTTGAAATCTGACCGAAATCATGTTTTATTTTGAATAATTTTTTATGTTGATCCAATTAAATTTACATGACCCAACAAGTTAATTAATGATTGATATAACCTGGCTATAAACCAATTAATATATTTTCTTAAAAAGAAAACTGAAACTGAATTGTCGTAGATAAAAACAATAAACTCAGTCACTCTTAAATTAATTCGATAATCTAAGAGCTAGAGTTGTGTACCGGTCCAATCGTAGCTGGGCACGACAACTAGGAACAGTCGCGTGAAAATGAAACTTTTGAAATTAGGTGAGATTAACGAATGATATTATCAGTGTGTCTTGGACGGGCTAACCGTTCAACCAGTAATCACTCTCCACCCTCTTCCTTCTTCTAGAACCAAACGACAGTGCCACGTCACAATCGTTTGGTTCTTAATTAACTTGATTTTTATGGTAGGCCACAGTCCCCCTAGAAGTGAGATCGTGACCTGTACACGGAACAAATGCTTCTGCACAAGTGCCACGCCATCTCTGCCGTTGGATTTCATGGGGCTCGGAACAGGATCAAGAAAGACGGATTCTCTAGGCCGCCTTGTCTTCTAGAAGCTTTCTCACCTGCCAGCTGTCAAGGGCGTGATCTACGGAAAAGTCGAGCATCTTCTCTCGGCGAGCATCTTCTCTCGGCTGCGCCAACCTGAGCCAGCCGGTTCAGCAGTTTACAAGATAATATAGCAGTTTTGTTGGTTGTAAATATATTAAAATATATATATTTTTTATTTTTTAGTATTATTTTAACGTAAATTTTAGCAAAAACAATTTAAAACGCAGTCTCGATTACATTGTTAAACAATCATTTAATGTAAAACCAAATTAATTAATCATTAATTTATATTTCTAATACCATTAAAAATCATTGAATCATGGTGTTTTAATATAAAATCAAATAGTAGATTTCTACATATTTAATTTTACAATTTCACAAATTATAAAATAAAAATAAAATATACTATTCAGAAAATCATAGTTAAGTTTATCGTGTGTTTTTATCATATAAATTGTCTTAATTTTAATATTTATAATTTGCATGCGTGGTGAGTTAGAGAAATATTCCTAATAGAAAATTTAGAACGTTTTTCATGAGCTGATAAAACTAGACCTGGAAGACTTTGTGGGCCCAACAACAACCGCAAAAAAATCACTCTAAAGCTTAAGATAGTATAGTATATGTACAAGTGATGGAGCTAATGAGTATTCTTTGAGCTTAAATGTTCCATACACCTTATTTATGTCTTGTATTAGACATGTGTTGTATTGAGTTTTATGTTGTCTATGGATATAAAGTCTATAGAAATGAGCTATGCCCTTTGGTACCTTTCTTCTTACGCTTTTACAGATTTGTTTATATAAATTTTTTTAAGATAAATATCTTAAAAAGTATCTAAAATATTTAATATAAATATCTTATAAATATCTAATCTAGATATTTAAAAGATTTTTATGAAGATGCGTACATTGTATATGATACCATGTAGATTCAATTGGATTCGGTCCAAGAATTAATATTATTGTGTAGTTTTATCATCTTTCATCAATATGTTATTTTGAAAAATTATAATTAGGTTTGGGTATAATAAAAAAAAATACCATGTAGTTATAAACTCTCATTTCTCTATAATTCCTTTGATTTAATACCATATGTATTTCCCCCCAAAAAAAAAAAAAAAAGAAGAAGAAGAAGAAAGAAATGGCAGCCAAAACAATCACCAAGCCAAGCCAATTCCAAACTAATAGCCAAACCCCCAATTTAGAAGTTCCGAACGGCTCAGTCTTATCTCAAAAAGCCAATAAGAGAAAGGAAATAAAAAAGAAAAAAGAAAATAGAATATACTCTTTCTTCTAGAAGAGCTTTATTATATTAATAATTAAATAAATAAATATTAAATTCCATGTCAGTGCCCTTAAAAATCTCCTGCAAAACAGACATCTGCCCCCACACTTGCACTGTTTTCTTTTCTTCCTATAATTAATTAATAATTTTTTATTATTATCCTTGACTTTTCTCTCTTTGTATATATAAAACAGTCTTTCTCCTCTCCATCTATCTTGCTCACCATTTCGCTTCCAAATCATCTTCTCTTATTCCCATTTTGCCCGTAAAACCTTCTCTTCCAATGTACACTACGTTTGCTCCCTCCCCTCTAACCGCTGCGACTTCCGTAATCACCGCCGCGGCAACCTCCAACACAGTTCAAAAGCCTATCCTTTTATCACCGGTTAAAACAACCGCCGGTCGTTCTTGTCGGGGGTTTCAAATCAAAGCCTCGGTCTCAACGTTTCCTGAGTCGACCCGAGTCGACTCAAGGTATTCAACGCTGAGTCTGTACGATGTACTCCGGGTGAATCCAGCTGCGTCGCAAGTGGAGATCAAGTCAGCGTACAGGAGTCTTGCGAAGATTTACCATCCTGATTCTTTTTTGAGTCAAGATCGTGACCGTGATGACGAGCAATCGGACGGTGGAGATTTTATCGAGATTCATAGTGCTTATGAGACGTTATCCGATCCGGCTGCTAGAGCGGTTTATGACCTGTCTTTATCGGCAGCGGCGAGGTGTTTTTACAGGAGAGCGGCCGGGTATTCGGGCGGGGATTATACGACCCGAAGATGGGAAACAGATCAGTGCTGGTAAAGAGAATGGAAAACTGACCAGGTTCATTGAATCTTATAGTTTAGGATTGTTCTTCTGTTTTTTTAACATGCAGTTGAAACATGTCACTGTCGTGGCAATGTGTAAGGCCATAGATTTCGTTTTTTTTTAACGAAATGACAAAAAGAAGAAGAAAGGAGTGAATATAATATTTTCCAGTATTTAAATGTTTGCTAATTTTATCAAATGTTTTATTGGATCATAAAATTAAAATGGAATCTCCATGGATCATGGATACCAGTTAAATCTTGATCTATTTGAATGGTAACTACACAGCAGGAGCTTTTTTTTTTTCACTCCATCGGTGGGTCAATCCACAAAACTCTTTTTCACTAGATAAGTGGATCAATCTAACAAACCTTCTACTTTTCAAAGATTGGATTAATGTCCAACAAGGTGAGAGCTTGATGAGTCAATCTAATCTATCTGGGTTGAGTTTCATGTTAAAAACCAAGTGAAAGATAACTTGATCATTGATCCAAAACTTGATTGCATCCAAGTTAAGTCATGTCATGACAACGAGGTTGATTTGGAGAAAAGGGAAGAATCTTGAAGCATTCACAGACAAATTGTACAAATTGGGAGAAGGAGAAAATCTAAGACACTATGTGTATTTGAACCACCAAACATATGTACATAGTTTCTCCTACTTCAGAACTCTGCCTTGTATTCTGCACGGTGGTTGACAATGGGATCATCGTTTACAGGTCACCAGCAAGTAATTAATGACATGCATGAGAACGCGGATGCTTGCAAGCTCGGCACCAGTGACGGCAGGTGAGGTCCTTGCACGGTTCACAATCTCAACGACTTGCTCAACAATTGGCTGTGCGTATAATACAATCATTTGGTCAGTTGGCAGTATTGCAGCTGCCACCGCCGTCATCCACTCAAGCTTTCGGGGAGTATCATTGTTTATATCACAGGCCAGCTGCTGTAGCAGAGAGAGTAATACTCCCTGGCTTAGAGGGAGGGGAGACAGAGACATGATACCCTGCAAACCAACCTGGCAAAAAAAAAACACGATCAACTCTTCTCAGGTCCCTATCAAATTTGAGATGAAAGCCACAAGCCCAAGCAGATTAGCAAGGGAAACGAGAGCAAGAAAATCACACATCTTCCATTACCACCAAGTACCAAGACTAGATAGAGTGAGAAATACCTGACTGCACAGCCAGGATACAATAGCCACGTCACTTCTTTGGAGCGCAATAGTGAAAGCCTCGTCGTATTTGCATTCAGATATTAATCTTTTTAGCTCTTTCGTTGGATCCAACTGTGTTTCAACCTGAGTCATCAAAGGGGGAATGCTTAGAATTACCTCCATGATAACAAATGGTTTTTGGCAGCCATGAGCAGCTGAGATGGTTAAGATCACAAACACAACAGACCTTATCATGGAAGCTAGCCAAGGGTCCGTCGCTAGGTTGCGTGGCCAATCGATTTGTTGCACCTGAGTTTGCAGCAATAGCTAACAGCTGTCTTTGACTACCAGCCAACTCCATGCTCAAGGTTTTTGTCAATGACGATGCTGAGTTGATTGAATCCTGCATTTAACACAGAATAAATAAATGAGGAAATATGGGGAAAACAAACAGCATAGAACTAAATGTAAACAATTTGGCAGGTTGCTTAAAACATTTGGATGTTGTTAAGGCGAAAATATAATTATTTAGCGCATAAGAATCCAAATGGACAACCCTCGTCCAGCTTCCATACAGCAAAACCCCGACATTTTAGTTTTAAATAAATTAATCAAGAGGGCTGTGTTGTAATGGATTTCATAATGAAGCACAAGAATACACACCCTTAAAGTGAGTGCCAGAGAAGAATGGGCAGCGTCAAAATGCTGCTGTGCTGCAGCTGTATGCTCGACCATCCCTCTCTGAAAGGCAGCATCTACTTGATCAAACATAGCTTTGCATGACATCTCAAAGGCAGGAATTACTGAGGCTTCCAGACCAGCCTTCAAAGAATCCTGCATGAGAAGATTTATTTATTATCAACAATGCCTGACACACTCCCTAGATAAGTTATATGACGTTACACTCTCTAGAAAGATAAAGTTGGGAAATCTCATTCAATAGAAAACCATTAACTTGGACCCCCCAAACCAGTTCTTCGTAGTATTTTGCAAAAAAGATAGCCCTACCCGAATTCAGCAATCGTGTGTGAAGTGCCTGCACTTGCAGCTTGAACCTGAAACATCTTGACTGCAAGCCCAAGACTTTTACCATTGATTAATGGGCCGACAGATGCTCAAGCATTCTAAAAAATTATGACGACTTCTGCATACCTGGAGAGCTTGCTTGCCAGAAGTTTGAAACTGTGCTTGAATTTGCCTAGCAACGGTAGCCTCAAGTTTCGAATTAACTGATTTTTCCAGTTGATTCACTGCCTTATCACCAACTCCTCTCTGGAGAGAGAAAAAAAGAGCATCAGCTAACAGTCAATTTCTGAAAAAATGCATCTGCTTATCAGATCTCTTACCTGGAAAGACTCAACTATAACTGAAGATACTGTTTTATCAATGACCGGAGATATTGTGCGAACTGCACCTTGTACAACTGAAGCCAATTCTTTCTTCGGTGCTTTCTCTAACATGGCTGGCAAGTCCTTATTGATAAAATTCAAGACCAGACTTGTTATCTGCTGTGTGTGATCTTGCAATAACCTCTCATTCTTCGCATTCTCTTTTTGAAATCGAGCACACGGAGCATCAGAATTCGCTTTGATAGCTTTCTCAATGCTCCGTCCCAAAGCCGTCTCTAGTCTTCTACATTCTTTAGAAACAGGGACTGCAACCATATTTGACATCTGCTTATGCATTTCCTTTTGTGTGATCACTAGCTGGAAAATAAAAGGAAAGAAAGAAAGAAAGAAAGAACACCAATGTCAAAAGTGGATGACTGGATAATACAAGGATTAAAGCACAATAAGGTTCTGTACATTATTCTTTTAAGATGCAACCCTAGAAACTAGAAAACCAGAATTTTTTTCACAAAATCTATTTACCTCTATTAGCAAAGATTGTGCTATATAGCACAGAGAATTATGCATGGTGATTGCACAGAAAAAATACAACCATTCATTGGCAAGACCCACATGTATGACCCACAAAGTCAATGGAATATGCTGTAAGAATTTATTCACTGGCAAAAACAAAAAACAATAAGGAAAATGAAAATCTTCATTAATTCCCAACCCAGTCATGCACAAGGACTAACAAAGAGATTGCAGCCAGATACAGTAGCACAAGGTTGTTGCATGTGATCACATATGTTCCTTGTCAAATCTTTAAGTTCAAGACAACATCTATCAAGAAAATAACACATGATGCATAAGGTATGGTATTTTCCAAGGGCAGAGTCTAAGGAATCACCTGATTAATCGATTGCTGCATAGCCAAAATTTGAGAAAAAGCACCATCCGTAACAAGGAGATTTGAAGCCCTGACAGGTTCGTTCAAAGAATCTGCTGAATTAAAAGTGCCTGGAGGTTGAGAAGATGAACCTGATGCTTGAGAATTTCTCCCCTTCTGCTTCTTCCCTTTTGTACTTGGAGTAGTTGACAGTGGACCAACTGTTGACACAGAAGACTCAGAAACTTTTCCAGATACATCTTTTGTTGAGTCATGGACTTCATCTTTGCCAGCATTAGAAGGTGGGGAAAGAGACTCACTAACACCAACACCATCAACTTGTCCCTGTTCCTCCACAATATTTCTTTCTGGTGGCAACACACAGCACTCTCTTGTCATCTCAATATCAAGATCTGAAGCCTGGGAGCAAAAGATTTTTTCCTTGTTTTCAAAAGCAGGCCTTTTGGATTCTCCTCGAAGACTAAATTCACCATCTTGAGTGGATCTTGTTTCACCCACTATTTTAACTTCCACCTCAGCATTGGCAACATCATTATTGACAACCACATCCAGAAAATTTGAGTCAACCTCGCTTTTGCCCCCATTAACTTTGGTAATTTCAGAGGATGAAGCACCCATTAAAATCTCAGAAGGGGTTATTAGATGAGTTGGATGTTTAAATGTAACAGGAAGATTAAGAGTGGTAGAATTATTATCTAGTACAATTTTCCTCTCATCATTCCTCAAGTCACTATCCAAGGAAGGCACATTGGATGAATTTGAACAAATAGGGTCCATTTGCTGGTCAACTGAATGATTGATAGCTGGTTGGTTGCTGGATGCAGGACTTGGCTCAAATCCTCCCCCAACTGCAAACTCAGTAAGATCTCTAGTTAAGCGAGGATGAGGAGGCGAAGGAGCACAAACAATATCAGCATCACTAGTTGATGAGGCTAAAGCAATAGTTCTGGATTCCATATTTGAAGTGGGAGCATCTTGTTGCAGAGTGGCCACATCAACTGATGCGGAGCTCATAAGAACATCAGAATATTTACTTCCACGTGACTCCAAGGCAGCATATCCATCAGCATTAGGTACATCATGCATTACACTGGAATCTGACCTCTCTGAACCCACATTCTCCATCAAAGGTGGCAGGCACTGGCATAATTCCAAAGTATACTGTTGAATTGCCTGTGTCTGTACGCAATAAACTTGAGCGACAGATTGGCCATGCAGGACATCACTCGTCCCGGTTAAGCTCAAGATAGGCATAGTGACAGTAAACTCTGATACGCAATCCATACGAGTTGATGCTGGATTAGGACCATAATCTAAGTGCACAGCATATATAGCATTCCTCTTTGCATTTGCAAGTAAAATAAGGCCCATTTGAGACAATGCTACTACTTGATTGAAGAATGCCTCCTCAACTCGAGGTTCAGCTGAACTCTTCAGCTCTAATGTCTGGGTGCAATTCAACAAATCAGAATCATTAGGCAGGAGCCAGCCTTCTTCACTGGCTGAGACCCAAATCTTCAATTCCCTAATCTGAGGCCCCTGTGAAAAATTTTGGGGGATGAATTAACAATAGGTGTAAACAATGGCTTTGGAAAATAAAAAATTAAAACTGGACTCTACAGTGACTTGGGCTCAAAAATTAAATTTCTGAAGACTCCAAACAATCAAATAAATGCCAACTTGCTTGGCAATCTAACTGAACAAAAGCTCAGGTTCTCAACACCTGGCTACCGAAGTGCAATTGCAAGACTATGAAAAATGAAAATAAAGATCTCAGTATGTACTGCTGTGACAAGTATGATGTGACCTGGCTGGTCAGTAGCAGTCAAGAACATGGCCGAATAAACAGGTTGGCCATCGTGCGGTCTCAAAACCACAAGTGGTGATGCCTTGAGATCGTCCCAAATCTTTATCTGTCACATAAAATGAAGTTCATTAGAAACTTCTTCTAATTTCTGAGAACAGTGGAGAATCATTAGAAATATGCATAAGGCACACCCAAATGGGGTTACATTTGGGATGTGCAAACGCAACATGCAAGAAAATGTCTTTTGAATTGCTATCAGTTCAAACTGAAATAAAAGCTCCATGACCAATAAATCCAATAACACTAAGCAACATCATAGAGAAAAAACTCAAAGCTGCATTTTCTTTATTAAACTGCACTTTGAGCTATGCAGAATTTACTTCTTTTGACTATTGTAAGAGCTGGGTTTTCTGTAGGATTACCAGCAATTTTATTTCTCCAATTCAAATGATCGATTAAAGAGGCCCACTCCATGGCCTTTCTACTCATAACTCCACCAAGGACATCCATGAGTTTGCTTCTCAAAAGCTGTCTCTGCTTTCTTTTAACCAAATTTCTTTTATTTATTGGAGTGATTGCATAGAGAAATTAGACATGTAACTACAGGAAATCACAACTTCAAAATTCCTATTGCAGAAGGATACAAAAGAACTCATGTGTGCTGTTTAAATAACTAGCTTGACAAAAGAAATTAAAAATGATAGCTGCACATAGAACTACAAGTATCGAGTGCATCCAAAGATAAGGAGAAATGCAAACCGTGCCATCCATAGAAGAAGAAACCAAACGGGTGGTCATCCATTGGCACATTGACAAATCAGTGACTTCTCCATCATGTTTACCAATGAATTGGACCCCATCAATCAGCTTGTCAACAGGACATTGAAGAGGTGCCTCAGAGGAATAGACCTCACCCTTTCCAACTTTGTTAGTATCAATTCTCAGAACTCGTTTACCAACTCCGACCACCAAAATTTCCTGACAAGAAAAGGAAAGCAAGATGGCATAAGCAATATGACAAAGCAAACTTCATGAACAAGAGAAACAGTAAAAACACCACCTACAATTGATGATATTATAGAAATTCTAACATTGATGATAAGCAGTCAAAGAATGTCATACCTGTTTATAACAATGCCAACAGACTTTTGGGTTCTTTATTTCCCCCTCACCAACTACTTGGATAGCAATAATAGTCTTTCCTGTAATCTGTGGCTTATCTTCCTCATCTGGACCTTCAGAGATCTTCCAGACATCAATCCGTCCATCTATTCCAGCACTGCACAAAAGCATGTCAAGTAAGCCAGCGACAAAAAAAGAAGAGGAAATGATGGTATACACACAGAAAGCTACCTAGCCAAAAGATGAACATCCTCAGCAAAAAAAGCCATGCAAGTAACCCTCTGAAAGAACAAAACACAGACTTAGACAGTAATAATAATCAGAGAAAATCAATAAGCAACCTTAACAAATCTTCATCCCCACTTCAAAAACAGTCCATTCAGCAAAAATAAAAACATAAAAATCAATTCTTCTCACACATTCATTAAAATCCCCAAAATCAACTTCGCTTTCAAACATTGATCATATCACATCATGCTAATGCACAACTGTGGCAACACCACCACTTAAGGTAATGAAGTCTTACAACAACAGCAACTACAACACTAATGACTGCCAACAACACACCCAAAAATTCAACGAACAGGAACCAACAGCATCCACATTGCATTCCAATCTCGCAAAAGCCAAAACTTTAATCATTTCCACAACAAAACAGAAAAAACCCACAATCATTACATCACCGAAACACAAAAAAAAATATTAAAGGGACACAAGAATCAAGGAAAACTAACCTGAGACTGAGTCCGAAACAAAGACCTCAACGCAGTATTGATATTAAGAATCCGAATAGACCCTTGCTTCAACCCATAACAAATATAACTCTTATTAACAGCAATTTGCCTTCCTAAACACAGCTGAGGATCCGAAATGTACTTGGTTATCGGCGTAACTTCAAGCTGCGGCTGTGCCTCTCCTGGCAACCTAACATCCACATCATACACTACATCTTCACCAACCACCCTCCTGCCCTTAGGCATCTTACTGCTAGTACAGCTAGGCGTCCTAACAGGACCCATAAAATTATCGCTAAGAGCCCCGGATAAGTCTTGGGCTGGCAGAGGGAGTGGTGGTGGTTCTTGATTTTGAGGGGGGCGGAGGAGGGCCATGATTTCGGCACCAGAACGGTCTTGGAGTTGTTGGTTCGGGGTGAGAGGGGGTGTAGGATAGGAGAGGGAACGTTGGGGGTGCATGTTAGCAAGAGGTGGTGGGTTGTTTGGGTTAGGGTTTTGTTGGGGAGGGTAAGAGGGCGCGAAGGGGAAGGGGAAGTGTTGGGTCCCAGTGGGGGGAGGATAAGAAGAGGAAGGGATATGTTGGAGTGGAAGAACCATGAGGTTGGGAGGAAGAGGGGGTGAAGGGTTTTGGGGTGGTGGTGGTGAAGTGGGTGTGGGCATGAAGAATGTGTGCATGTCAAGAGGAGGAGAATGTGATTGTGATGGTGATGGCTGCTGTTGGTGATGATTTCGGGATGCCATGATGAGAGGGAAATGAAGGAAGTGAAGAGGCGGGGACGACGGAGGAGGGGGAGGGAGGGGGTTTTTGGGTTTGATAAAGTTATTTAAACCCGTGTTAAATAACGTTATAATTAAATTAGTGGGTCATTAGTTCAACTAATGGACGATTGATCTGATTTAAGATTAGTATAAATATAGTTTACGAACATTAATGATAAATGATGATGTGATAACGGCATGTTTCAGAACCTAAAAGTACATGACCCATCATTAGAGAGAGAGAGAGAGAGAGAGAGAGAGCGCGCGCTTGGGATGATTATTTGTGGACAATATATATATATATATATATTATCCCCACTATTAAAGGACACTTGTTCAGATACGTTGACCATAGTAGAAACAAAAACTAAATTGATTTTTTAAAAAAAAAAAAAAAACATGCAATGGATTTTTAAGTGTCATTGGCTGTTAAAAACATGAAAACTATTTTTATTAAAATTTAATAGTTTAATATATCAATACATTTCATATTAAAATTCTTTTCTTCTAGCTAAAGAAACTTGATGAAAAAATGACCGATATAAAAATTTAATAAAAACTAAAAGTATATGAAAAGAGAGTTTGACATTAGTTTTCTCGAGCTTGGCTACACGTTAAATCCAAGCATCTATAAATATAATAAGACATCAAACTAAATGTTTTTATGTTTAAGATTATTTTAAATCCAATCACCCAATATGAAAATCTATGATTATTTTGAATCTAATCACCCAATATGAAAATTTAAGATCATCATCTCCCTACATTCTAGCCATGTAAAAAGATCTTCTAAAAACCTTCTATACATCAATTAATATTAATTTTGATTGTAATGGTTAATCTTATCGATATTAATATCATGTACGAATGATTTATAACTGCCTTTTATAAGCACGTTGTACTATCATCAACATTATTAATGTAATGTAAGGAGACACTTACTCTCCTTCTCTGCATGGATGTTAAGAAGAAGAAAACTCATGACCCTTTGAATAAGAAGAAGAAAGTTCAAGGTTATAAATACTTTTGAACAACCTATATAAAATGTTCATAATCTTCACTCTCTTACAACATATTTTCAACATTTATCATACATGAATTAAGAACAAACATTCTTGTTCTTAAAATTTAATGCTAATTTAAAAACTCAAGTTCCTTGATATATTGGATTATGGAACATTATCAATATTTATATTTTATTGATATCAGTATCCTAAACTCAATTGTAAAAAAAAAAAGTATAAACCATAATAATTCTTGATCTTTCCATTATCATCCATGATTTTCCACGAGCGTTTCATGAGATGAACATTTAACATTGTTTGTTTTTATAATTTAACCTGATTTTAAAAATAATTTTTAAATTGTATTTTTCCAAAAAGATACCAAATTGATATTTTTTTGTTGTTTTTGATAATTTTGATGTGCTAATATTAAAAATAAAAAAATTATTTAAATATATTTTTAATTTAAAAATACTCTTATAAAAATAACTCGTATAGCATTACCAAACAAGCACTTCACCTTCTAACCGCTGAGCATTAAGGCGTGAGTTTGTGATGTGCAGTTAACATGAACAATGAAGTGAATATGCTCCAAGGCATTATTTCATCTTTCAAGGCCATCTGCTCAAGAATTCTTCTCAATTTTGTGGCTAGATCCATCCCAAGTTTGGCACACCCAAAACTCTGGCTCGACTATACATGGACAGGTCTCCTATAATCATGTTCCCTTAAGTGGAGTTGAATCTACTGCTTGAAAAAACAAAAAAAAGGGTCCAATTTGTTCAGGTTTCCTTTACACCTCAGGCCTTAGACAACATCTTTTGCATGGATTATCTATGGCATGGAACAGTGGCTTTAGGAAGGTGGAGTTGGAGGCTGACTCTGCTATTCTAGCTAATGCTTTAGTAGGCTTTAAAGCTCTGTTTGTGGAGAGGGGGTCTTTATTTTAAAAACATGGTTCTGAATACTAAAAAACAGCCCAGCAATCTGAAATTTATTTCTACCACCAATCACGTAATTAACCAGCCGCCATGTTAAGGTAGCCATGAATGATATCACAACAAATTGATCAGGACCCTTTAACTTATAGAAAAGGTACGAAACGCATTAAACTTTTTTGTATTCTCACCATGAATATCAAGGAGATTTTCCCTCTATTGCTTTGCTTCGAAGGGAACACGACTTCTCACTTGACGTCCAAATCCTTCCCATTAACCAAAAACCAAAACCCACCACACCAGACTACATTGCTTTCACGTTTTCAAGATCCCAAAACAAACCACCCCACCACTCTCTCTCTCTCTTTTATAGACGCCCAACTGCCTTGTTTTTGCAACAGAGAAGAAACCAAGAAAACCCTCGTCAAGAAAGATGTGTTGTGGATGTAGAATGTGCATGCTGTGCACTTGTGTAATACTAGTGGCGATCGTGATTGGTTTATCGTTTGGTCTTGGAGTTTTCAAGAATGGGTTTCATAAGGTGAAGGACCATCTTGGTGTTTGTGATCCTAATGCTATTGGTTCACTTTGTGGCGGTGGTAAAGTTTCAAGGCCTTTCTTGGGTTTCCCAGCTTCTCCTCCTGGCCCTTTCTAGGGATAAGAAGACCTCTCTATTCTGCAAGGGTTGTAGTTACTCTAGGAGTGTGTGTGATGTGATTATCTGTTTTTTATTTTTTTTATATTGAATTCCAGTTTCTTGATCTGGTCTGCCATGTTAATGACAGTAAGTTTACTTCAATTGAATTCTATCTAAAAAGTATTCGCAATTGTTTATGATTTTGATGGTGCTGATCAGAGATTCACAGGCTATGGCCGCCGTTAAACTGATGTGTTTGTTGTTATGGTAACTTTGAGAATATGATATATATATATATATATATATATATATGCACAAGTGTAGTATACGTATAGGTTGGATAATTGGAATCCAAACCTCAGTAGTCTTATAGTTAGGTCAAGATGGAGTAAATCTTACATGATCAATGACATGCTTTTAACGGTAGAGAAAAATGAATCTGTGATATGGAAAAGCTTGAAACATCAAAGGGGAGGTCAAGGGCTTCCTTTGCTGCTAACACCTGCTAGCTATGGGAGAATGGACTTGAGAAGGGTGATGGCATGAACAAGCAAGAGAGGAAGGAAGTTTACGATGGACGTTCCTTTGGAGCTCCAAATAGATAAAACACCTAATTCTCTTGTTACTAAAAAAACAGTCTTGGTACAAATCCCATTGCTTCCATGGCAGCTCAATTTGCTTTCTGCCTTTGTCTCTTGGGTTCAACTCTAAAGGTTTTGCTAGAGAGGAAGGAAGTAAAAATCTTGGAAGCCAAATGAGTCCATGTTTCAAGCCTATAAATCTTATCAATTAGCTCCCAATTTCCCCTCATTTCTCAATATGATCATGCCCTCAATTGTTTTGTTAAACATTTTCCATCTAATTTTCATATTTTACGCAATAAAACGACCTCATTTTAAAGAAATTTTGATAAGAAAATCTAATAAATATTGATTGAAGGACTATATGATGGAGAATTGCATGAAACATTTAATATTTTAATTGATAAAATTTATAGATTTCACACTCAATCTAAATGAGCATATAAGCTAATGACAAATTAAAGTTTATCCAAAACATCATTCAGGTGGTGTTTGGTTAAGGTAGAAGAGACAAATATAAAAATACAAAAACATATTTAATTAGAGAAATAAAGATAGAGATATATCATCAAAATAATTTTAAAATAATTTTTTCTACTTTTAAAATAAAAAAAATATAAGAAGAAGACACGATCTCCACCTTCTCTTATATATCATAATAGCAACCAGATATTGCCCAGTATCTTTGGGGGGTATTTGGCAGTAAAAACTAACTTCTCTCATTCTCTGACAGGCCACAAGCAAAGCAAGGCATGATTAAACCGAAAATTTGAAAGCCGAAAGCTGAAAAGTCTCAAACTTTATCCAAAAACCCTGCTCAACTCTGGTCAACAAAAACCCACCTTCTCGTCTAAGATACCAAAACTTCCTTACAACCTTAAATACAAACACTCACTCCTATATAAACAAGACAGAAACCTCAAAAACCCAGAAGAGAAAGAACACCAAAGTGATCCAATCCTACCTTTTTAAAGAAAAACAACAAGAAAGATGAGAATTACTGTAATGACAGCAGATGAACAGATCATATCTCTTGAAGTTGATCCTCATGAATCTGTAACTATTGATCTTTAAACCCCATTTGTTTTTCCTTTCATTACAGCTATTTATTTGTGTAATTTTGATTGCAGGTTGAGAATGTGAAAGCTTTACTTGAAGTTGAGGTGAAAGATCGCTTTTTTGTCTTATTTGAATTGTTAGTGAAATTGGGTTGCTGGAATTTTATTTTATTATTTTTTATTATCTTTTTTAATGTTTTGAAAAACCCAATTCAAAGTAGTTCATAATGAGTTCATTTATTGTTGTATGTTCCTTTTGTGAAGTGTAATTATTGAAAAATTCTGTATCGTCATTGTTATTATTTATTAGAGCACTAAAAGTTTCGATCTTTTCCTTTTTTGAATCCAATTCACCCTAGTTCTACGCAGGACTAAGAATTGTATAGTCTTAATTGAAGTGTGATAATTGTGCAAATTTGGGATTGCTTATGAAGTATTGATTTTATTTTGTTTTTGGCGTGAGAGTAGACACAGGTGCCTCTCCAGCAGCAGCAGCTGCTATATAATGGGAGGGAGATGAGAAATAATGAGAAATTGAGTGCATTAGGCGTTAAGGATGAGGATTTGGTCATGATGGTCTCTAATGCTGCTGCTCTTAGGTATATGCAGTTTTATCTCTGATTATTTTACCTTTTAATTTGCTCGTTCAGATTGAGCTGTCTTGTTTTTCTTGAATTATGGATTAGTGGTTCGGTTTTTTTGTTGTTTGGTGACTTTCAGATGGAGTGCTTTTGTGACTAAAGTAATTTGAAATGTTGGTTAGTTTCTGTAGTTTGACATCTTAGTTATGCATCCATTTGTTCAACATGGGCATTGGTGATCCTAACATCAGTATATCTGTGCAAATTGTTTCGGGGTTGAAACTTTCATGCAAAACTATAAAAATTGCAAATTTGTTTCAGCGCCCCCTCCAATAATTTGGGCTTAAATCCTGATGGATCTGCTGTGAACCCTGGAGCTTTCCAGCAGCAACTTCGAAATGATTCTAATACAATGGCTCAACTATTACAGGTAAGATGGATGATTTTTTTTTGTTCAGTTTTTCCCTCACCCTTCAAAATCAGGAGACTTGTGTGCAATTTCATTCTGATTTTTATGTTTTAGTTCAGATGAGAAAAGTCCTGCAATCTGATAAGTTAGTTGAAAGAAGTTTCATTGCTCGCTTGTCTATAGTGTCCATTGCATGTTTCCTAATCCTTTTTCTTTTTAACTATGGTGCGATAAGTGCGTTGTCTGATGCTATGATTTTATATTGAACTCAACAGGCTGACCCTGAACTTGCCCAAGTTATTCTTGGAAATGATCTCAACAAACTCCAGGACCTTCTAAGGCAACGCCATCGTCAAAGATCTGAATTACGTCGTCAACAAGAAGAGGAGTTTGTGAGTAGTTAGCTTTTACTGATGGTTAACTACCTTATCTGTTGTATCATGCCCTTTTATCTTAAGAAAACATTCCGTATGTAATATTGTTCTTTCAATTGCAAATTGATTGTAATGTTGGCTGAAGAAGCTGATTTACCTATATTCTGTCTGGTTTGTGCTGTAGGCCCTCCTTGAAGCAGATCCCTTTGATGTAGAGGCGCAGAAGAAAATCGAAGCTGCCATTCGTCAGGTGAGTATTATTTAATTCCTTAATTGTAAAGATTAACAGGCAGCGACCTATTAAATGTTTTTGGACATCTATAACCTTTTGTGTCATACTGGCAACAGTGATTGTGCAACTAATAAGAAGTCAAGAATGAGGTTTTTCCTTTTCATTTTTTTTAATGGTATGCAAGAACATTATGGGTGTCTGCAGCTTTCATTTCTGTGAGGATAATTCTCTTTTAGGGTTGTTATAAAGAAATATAGGTTTTTGTATCTAGTTTCCACTCAAAGGCTTTCACTACTGATATTATCACGGGCATGCAATTTTTTCCCAGATGCCTTTTTCTTTGTGTCTTTTTTGATGTTTTCCATTCCTGCTAACTTCAAATGCAGAAAGGAATCGATGAGAACTGGGCAGCAGCCTTGGAATACAACCCTGAAGCTTTTGCCCGAGTGGTACATATGCTTTTCAACCTTGTGCTAATCAAGTTTTGATTATTGGTTTTAAATTTCAAGTTTCATCTTTCACCTTTCAGATTATGCTGTACGTTGATATGGAAGTTAATGGTGTCCCTTTAAAGGTAGAGACAGTCCTTTGTAATATCTTTCAATACATACTGTTTGATCTACGGTCCATGTATTCTTTCAACGTAATCATGATTTTGGTTCGTTTCTCTTGTTATTTTCATTTATTCCCCAAAACAGCTCACATCATGGGACTAGGACCATTACCAAAATTTTCTGCACAGTTTGATCAGTTTTCTCTTGCCAGCATTGAGCTGATGTGATCATGCTCAATCAAAACTTTTAGACACACCAATTTTTCTTTTTGTTTCAGGCATTCGTTGATAGTGGTGCTCAGTCCACAATAATATCAAAAAGCTGTGCTGAGCGATGCGGGTATGTGCTATTCTTGTGTGTTTGTTCATTTTACTATTGGTCAACTTTTGAGGTTATATGGTTTGATCTATAAGCATGAGATATAGGCCGACCCAATTCCTTTAAGTTGGTTCTTATCAACTTATCTCTTAAATAACAAAGTTGGTTTCTAGTGCTTGCATTTCTCTCTCATTGGCTTTGACATATGTTAATTTAATGCTTCCTAGCAGTACTTTTTCTTTAGTGATGTTGATGTTACAGCTCACATGTTTGCTAGATATTAACATGGAGGACAACCTGTTTTGTCGTTGGCTTGTCTATTCAGATTGTTAAGACTTCTAGATCAACGTTATAAAGGCATTGCCCATGGAGTTGGACAATCAGAGATATTGGGTCGTATTCATGTAGCTCCAATCAAGGTACATCAATGGGGAAACATTTCTTGGTTAAAGTCTCATGTGTGTGGTCATACATGCAATTTTTACTTAGTGCCATTCAGTGTTGCTACATGCTTGCTTAAATGTATGTGTATTTGCTCAGGCACTTGCCTCTGTATATGGCTGTTTCAACACTTGTCTTGCACAGGCAAAACAAATGTCCTTTATCATTTTCTAAGAGAATGAGTGAGAAAGAGCTATTTATCAATTCTTAATCTAATACCGGCTGCTTGTGTGTATATGGTTACTTGACCAATTTGCACCCTTTATCCTCTCTTCTTTGGGATTTTTATTTTGATTTCAGTAATTGAACTCTGTCACTTCTGTCTCCATGCTCTCCATTAGTTTTCTACAAAAAAATTGTACTGTCTTTAAAATTGTTTTAGATTATTGAGCATGCGTGCCTTGATGTGAATGAAGCTTTTTTTTTCTTAATCTCTTTACACTCCCATTTTTCTTATATCACCATGTCTTGTGCCCCTCTGTTTAACCGAAGAATGTTTCTTGTACTTTCTTTTGTTTACTGTGTATTACTGTTACTCTCAACACATTGTGCTTAAAGCTGATGCTAATTTCTTTGTTTTCTTCTGTTTGTTCATGTAGATTGGGAATATATTTTATCCTTGTTCCTTCATGGTACTGGATTCTCCTAATATGGAATTCCTCTTTGGGCTTGATATGCTTCGCAAGCACCAGGTAGCACCAGCACTTTCTCTTCTATTTGATGGCTATTTGGACCTTTCACTGTTGAAAGTTTGTCTGGATGAATTTGTTTTAATTTTAGCCTGTTCAAGCAGTGTATTATTGATCTAAAGGACAATGTTCTGAGAGTGGGTGGTGGTGAAGTTTCTGTCCCATTTTTACAAGGTTGATCTTCCATCTTCTGCATTTGCTTGTTATTTGTAATGATGACTGTATTTCTTTGATATGCTTGATTTCTTTTGGTAATCTGGGAAAGCATTCAAGTCTTTTTTCATTTGATAAATTAAAGTGTTGCTGTTTTAGAGAAGGACATTCCACCTCGTTTTCTTGATGAAGAGAGGTATTCAAAAGAAGCATCCAGCTCAGGAAACCCAGTAAGTCTTATCTTCAGTTATACACTATTACTGAAACAGATCCTTGTTAATGGTATGTGCTATTTAATCTGTGATTTTATGAGCTGTTTTCAAACACTAAAGAAATCCCCTACTGTTTGAGCCTATTGTGTACTTCAATTTTGGATAGTTTCTGAAATGGACACTATACTTGTATCTAAGGATATTGTTGTTACTATACTTGTATCTAAGGATATTGTTGTTATAGTTAACTGAAGTTCTTTAAGGTATTGATGTATTTTGCTATGGGCTTTACAGAAGAGAAACACTTAAGAGTTAACATTTAATTCTTGTTTTTCAAGCAATATCTTTGAGCTTTACAGAAGAAAAAGCCTTAGAATATTATTTGGTCATCCCAAACATAAAACATATGATTTTATGAATTGATGCTGATAGTTGCTGCTAATATGAAAGCTAAAGTTTTGGCATTGATCCTCTTGATGTTTTCAGGTGACATCAGGAAAAGCGGAGAAGAAGAATGATCCACCGGCCATGGGTCAATCGTCTGGTTAGTTCGTGATAGGATATATAATATTGTCTAGCATTCTGCTTTTATTTTCAATATACTGGTTCGATAATATGTAATCTAGGTAGATGTGGGTTCATAAATTATGCCATTGTAAATAGCTGTGTTTTAATCATTATAGATCCTGTTTTAAAATACCAAGGTGGTCCATGAATTTGATTCCCAGATGGTATCTAAATCTTTTCTTTCTTCTTGTGTTCCACAGGGGTTGCACGCAGCAGTGTGACACAGGTATCATCTTTTTTCTTCCCGTGGGAAATTTAGTCTAAGCTTTACTTCAACAGTTGGTTTCCTTCAATATTCTCAACTTGAACCCGCAATTTGTTAAACATGTCACTTCATCAATCGTAACATATTCACTCTATCAGCCAATTTGAATGTCAATAATAGTTTTCTCACATATTTGCTGCCAGGGACCTGACTTTGAAGCCAAAGTTGCAAAGCTTGTTGAGCTGGGGTTTGGAAGAGAGGCAGTTATACAAGCTCTTAAATTATTTGATGGAAATGAAGAACAGGCTGCTGGGTTTCTTTTTGGCGGCTGAATAACAATTATTCATTCTTTCAACAATATTATTCATTGTTGGGAATAATATTCATTTTAGTTATCCAATGACTTTACAAATTGAAGAAACTTTGTGCCAAACTCATTCATTCGAACAACAATCTTATACCTTCAAACAACCCTTGCAATTCAAATG
>Ga0325411_1002601_pt1 | contig 20471 bp, 13 predicted proteins | sample PopdelMetagenome_13_FD_206181 | JGI IMG/M metagenome (GOLD analysis project Ga0325411, IMG submission 206181) | Populus deltoides microbial communities from Bellville, Georgia, United States - Xylem-PdIQD-R4 | ecosystem: Host-associated > Plants > Phyllosphere > Stem > Wood/Secondary xylem...
ATATACCACAACTCCGGTTTTGATATCAAACTTAGCAATAGATTGTCTACAATAATAACTTAGAGTCCGCTCTAGCAATTAAAATAAACAATCATAGGAAAAATAAGCATAGGAGAACAAACATATTTATCATATAAACTGAAAAGAAAAGGTAAAATAAATCTCACAGTTCTTGAAATCCGAATGTTTTCGTGTCCTTGCAACCAAGAAAAAGTGTTTAGCTTTGCATGTTTGTTGAACAACTAATCAAAAAGAAGGAAGAATGCATAATTTAGGGTTTCTTAGAGGAAGGGGGCGTTTTTCTCTTCTTGGCTGGCTGCCCCCCTTCTCTTCTCTCATTCTTTTTATATCTTAGGAAACCCTAGGTCTCTATTTTACAAAATAGTCCTCCATTAAGTAGACTGTTTACATTTAAGTACTTCAATAACTATTTTCCTAAAAAAGGAGAAATAGCCTTGCATGAAATCTTCAAGCTTTGACTTAGAGGAGCTAAATTGCTGAAATAAAAACTTGGATATCGGTTTAGATGCTTCAGAACGTAATTTGGACTCGTTTCTTCACGAAACCTGTTTGCTGGCAGAATTCAGATGTCATCTTTGAAAAATCATATCTCCCTCATAAGACATCGTTTTTTGCTGATATTTGGAGATGTTATAGACCTTTGAGTCATGAATCCAAAAAAATTGAGTTTGCATCAATTGGACTTCTGTAGCTCCAGATATTCAAGTTGGAATGGCTGAAGGTCAACACTAGCAGATTGCGAGATTTGACTTTGAAGGCTGCGATTTCCATGCTCTTCCTTATTTTATTTTCTTTCCTTAGATGTCCAGAAAGTTATGGATGTTAGCTTTTTAATGCCACTGGAATCACTTCATTTCAACCTCTAGAGCTCACGCTTTGCACAAAACATCGACTGAAGGTCAAATCTGCCAATTATCTCCAATTTACTCCTTTTTGCATCTTTCATCCAAAAGCACGTTTAAAACATAAAACAAAGAATATCAAGGCATTTTATATATAAAACATAGGCAAAACACTAGTTAAATGTGGGTGAAACTATTGAATAATATGGTTGCATCAATAATATTTGAATAAATAAGGGTCATCCCACTAAAAGTTCTTCACTTCGTTTAAGAACTTTCTTTTGTCCTGGGTACTCCAATGAGCTGGCAAATATCCTGAAACAAGAAAATTAACAATATTAGCAAACCAAGGTATTGTAAAGACATAAAGTAAAGATTCATCAGGAAAGTAACCATTGATTTGTGTGAAGTTAGATGTGGAATTTATTGTCAATCTTGACAACTGATCCGTGACAACACTTACGGTGGCTTTCTTGTCCTTAATTGTGATATCAAAATCTTGAAGTAACAAAATTCATTGCACCAATCTAGCCTTAGAATCCTTCTTAGAAAGAAGATATTTCAATGTTGCATGAACACTAAAAATAACAACAGGTGAGCCAACAAGATAAGATCTGAATTTTTCATATGCAAATACTACTGCAAGTAATTCTTTTTCAGTGGTAGTGTAATTCATTTGAGCACTATTTAAAGTTTTACTTGCATAGTAAATCACATAAGGTTTCTTATCTTTTCTTTGTCCCAAGACAGCACCCACGACATAATCACTAGTGTCACACATTATTTCAAAAGGTAATGATCAATCAGGAGGTTGAATGACAGGAGTAGAAGTAAGCAAGTTTTAAAGTTTAACAAAGGCTTCTTCATAATGTTTAGTCCATTCAAAAATATTATTCTTTTTAGAAGGTTACTCAATGGCTTAGATAGTACACTAAAATCTTTGATGAACCTTCTATAAAAACCAGCATGTCCTAAAAATGATCTGACATCTTTAACAGATTTTGGTGTTGGGAAGTTGGCAATTAACTTGATTTTAGATTTGTCAACCTCAATTCCTGTTGATGAAACAATGTGACCAAGTACAATGATGTTTGTTACCATAAAATGACATTTTCCCCAAATCAGCACAAGATTCTTCTCTTCACACCTGTTCAAAACTTTTTCCTAGTTAAACAATCATCAAATGAATCATCAAAAACAGAAAAATCATCCATAAGAATTTTAAGAAAACATTTAACCATATCACTGAATATGCTAAGCATGCATCTTTGAAACATGGCTAGTGCATTACATAATCCAAAAGGCATCCTTCGGCAAAAGTACCAAATGGACATGTGAAAACAGTCTTCAATTGATCTTCCAATGCAATTTCAATTTGGTTGTAACCTGAATAGCCATCTAGAAAACAATAAAATTCATGACCTGCAACTCTTTCTAGAATTTGAATCATGAAAGGTAAAGGAAAATGATCTTTTATAGTCATTGAATTAAGTTTCCTATAGTCAATGCACATGCGCTAACCAGTAATAGTCCTAGTTGGAATTAACTCATTTTTTTCATTTGTTATCACAGTGACACCAGATTTTTTAGGTACAACTTGGGTAGGACTTACCTATTTGCTGTTAGAAATAGGATAAATGATTCCATTATCTAGAAGTTTAATGACTTCAATTTTCACTACTTCTTTCATATTAGGATTAAGCCTTTGTTGCATCTCTCTAGAGGGTTTAACATTTTTCTCTAAATAAATTACGTGTGTGCAAATTAAAAGACTAATTCCTTTTATGTTAGCTATGGTCCATCCTAATGCATTTTTGTGCATTTTCAGAGTTTGGAATAACTTACCTTCTCAATGTGCATTAAGTTTGGAAGAAATTATTATCGGAAAAGTTTCTTTTCTCCTAAAAATGAATATTTGAGATTGAATGGTAACGACTTCAAATCAGGTTTTGGTGGTTGAACACTTGAAGGTATGGATTAATTGATCGTGGTGGCAATTCCTCAATTTTTGGTCTCCAATTACTTGCTTTTGATTCTTCCTAAAAATAAACCGTTAGATTCATCAATCTCAGTTTCACTGGAAGTGGTTTGAAATTGATCATGAACTAATTTTTCAATAAAGTCCACTTCCTGTAAATCATTATCATCTTTAGGTTGCTTGCAAATGTTGAAAATATTCATCTCCAATGTCATGTTTCCAAAAGATAACTTCATCACTCCATTCCTATAATTAATCAATGCATTAGAAGTTGTAAGAAATAGACGTCCTAAAATAACAGAAATTAAATTACATGCTTCAATAGGTTGTGTATCCTAGACAATAAAATTCACATGATAAATGAATTTATTAACTTGTACTTACACATCTTCAACTATTCCTCTAGGTAATTTTACAGATCTATCAGCAAGTAAGAGAGTTACAGGAGTGGGTTTTAACTCACCTAGATTGAGACTCTGAAAAACTGAATATGAAAGTAAATTCACATTAGCTCCAAGATCAATTAAAGCTTTTTTAATTTTATGTTCTCTAATAAAGCATGAAATTGTAGGACAACTAGGGTCTTTATATTTCAAAGCATTATTGTTTTGAAGAATAGCACTTGTTCAACTAAAAAGGCTTTCTTTTTCACATTCATTTTTCTTTTCACGATACACAAGTCTTTCAAAAATTTAGCATAAGAAGGTACCTGTTTAATAGCATCCAACAAAGGTATATTGATCTTTACCTGTTTGAAAGTTTCAAAGATTTTAGAATTGTGATTAACATTCCTTTGTTTGGTCATGGCATGAGGAAATGGAAGTGCTGGTGGGGAATCAATCTTTTCTTTGCAATGTTCAAATTCAACCCCTTCCTTACCCTCAGAGATTAACTCATCATCTTTCTCACAAGGTTTAAGAGTGGGTTTTTCAATAACCTTACCACTACGAAGAGTAGTGACTGATTTGACTTGATCCATGTGTTGGCTTCTAAAGTTACTTGCACTTGAATTGTATTGCCCTTTGGGATTTTGCTGTGGTTGAGATGAAAACTTACCTTTCTCTTGAAAACTGGGAGCAGATGTGAATTTTGCAAGAGTATCTTTCAAATCTGCTATAGTTTGAGCATTTTGAGTGTTGATTGTCTCTTGCTTTTCAATGAATGCATGCAATGTTTCCTCAAGATTTCTTCTACGAGGGGGAGCATAAGGAGGTGCGTATCAATGAGAATTTTGAAAATTATGGTGTGCTTGAAATGATGGCTGTGAAATTTGTGCATTATTGTTACCACTCTTCCAACTGAAATTTGAATGATCTTTCCAGCCAGGGTTGTATGTTTGCGAGTATGGGTTATGATTGGGTCTTTGGAAACTGTTTAAAGCATGAACTTGTTCATGAAGACATTCCCTAAAAGAAGGAAAAGTTGGACAATCATTTGTTGCGTGGTCATCAGTATCACAGATTTGACATACAATTTCTTGAACAGATTTCAATTGACCACTCCTTTTCAATTCTAGTGCCTCGACTTTTCTAGCTAAAGATGCAAATTTGGCTTGGAGGTCATGATCTTCCCTAAGGTTGTACATTCCTCCACTAGATGTATGAGGTTGAGTTTTACCCGGTGCCTCATAAGTACCTGTAGTTTCCCAATTCTGAGCATTTTCAGCTAACAAGTCCATGTATTCCATTGCTTCATCAGGGTCTTTATCTTCAAAAGTTCCATTGCACATCAATTTCATCATTTGCCTATCTTTAGGGGTTAACCCTTCATAAAAGTGTGAAACCAATCTCTATGTTTTAAAATTATGATGAGTACAAGTATTAAGCAAGTGTTTATACCTATCCCAACATTGGTAAAATGTTTCTCCTGGTTTTTGAGTGAAAGTGGTGATTTGTCTTTTGAAAGAGTTTGTTCTATGAGAAGGGAAAAACTTCTTTAAAAATTGTTATTGCATTTCATCCCAAACACGAATGGATCCTGACCTAAGATTTTGTAGCCATGTTTTAGCTTTATTTTTTAATGAAAAATGAAAAAGCTTTAATTTGATGGTGTTCATACTACAATTTAAGTCATTATAAGTGTTACAAACTTCTTCAAATTCTCTCAAATGCAAGTATTGATTTTCTAGATCTAAACCATGAAAAGAAGGTAAAAGTTGAATAATGTCGGCTTAAAATTGAAGTGAGATGCATTAGGAGGGAAAACTATACATGAGGGTGCACTTGTTCTTGTTGGATTCATATGGTCTCTAAGGGTTCTAACTCGATTATTCTCATTATTCTTATTATGAAGCGACTGGTTATCTTCTTCTACTATATTTTCTAAAAATGATGAGGATACCCTACAAAGTCTATCACTTAATGTACATGATCAAACTCTCATGCACGTGTAGGAAGAGAATAAAATGGAAGAAAAGAAAAGAAAAACAAAACAAAACAAAACAAACAAAAGTTAGATAAAAGGAAGGAAAAGAAAAGACAATAAAATAAACTATATAATTTATACAAGAATTTACCTCCCTAGCAACGGCGCCAAAAACTTAACACGACCAAAATATTGATGTCTTCTCCCAAGTGTAGGAGTGTCGAACTAATAATTAACTCGGCAAGACCGGGGTCGAACCACAGGGAGGTTAACTATATAAATTATAAATAATAATAATAATGATGATGATGGTGGTGGTGGTGGTGATGATGATGATGATGGTGATGGTGATGATGATGATGATGAGTTAAAGAGGACTTTGAGATGTAAGATTAATGTGAAGATTAAACAATGCTAAAAACAGTTGTCAAGATTAGAGGATCCACTAATGGTATTTCAAATAAGTATAATGTAAACTCTTTTTATTACTCGACTAGAAACCACACACAAAGGAGGTTCCAATCGGATGATTTGTCATTAATAGCTCATTATAAATTATTAACATGATCATATTAATTATCTTATTGAAGTAACACCAAACTTTTAAATATTGTCAGGAATTCATGATGCTAACTTATGTTAACAACAAATCAAGTTCCTTTCATAGCACAAGTGTAGGTTATACCATACGGTTGGCTATGAAAATGCAAAACATTTGTTGTATCAAGTATTATGCAACATAAATTTAGATTAACCATTTAACAAGGTATTAAGAATTAATAAGATAAAATTGATAAGACATGTTAATAGCAAGTTGTTTAGGATATAATCATTAAAGTCCATATTAAGTTTATATTATACTTATCGTAACACCATTAGTGAAACCTTTTCACAATGACATAATAAACTTAGTTAAACATAATAAAAAGGAGAAACATAAATAAACAAGAGGAGAACATGATTATATAAGTATAGTAAAGGAAATGAAAGGCATAAACAAGAGATTAATGAAAGCAAAACTTAAGCATTATAAAGAAATAAAGAAAGAGAGCAAGAACATGATCTTGATCTGAAAACCAAAATGCCTAAATGCATGGAAAATGCTTTCTTTTATAGGTCAAAATTCAGAACTATTGATTTGATTACTAATTGTGGAGTGGTGGCCACATTTTGACTTGGTGACAATTCTTATCTTCTTGTCTGAATAAAGCGTCATTGCTAACATCAGAATTTGAATAGATAGTCTTTATGAAAGTTCTGGAAAATTGTTTCGGCTTTCCAACAAAACAAGAATTGGCGCATTTGGACTTCTAGAACTCGAGATATGAGCTAAACACTGAAAAGTGTCTGGGCTGCAGGACATATTCCGACTTCTCCGTTGTTGCTATCATTTAAACTTGAAAATGACACTTTTAAATATTGGACTCTCCATGAAAGTTTTAGGTCTATGTCTTAGCTTTCCATACATATAAACCAGACCTAAATCCAAGTTCGACAACTCTAGTTATGATCCAATAACCGAATGGTGTTCCAGTTTGGACTGAACCAACATCTCTTTTCTAAGCTTAGCCCTCTCTTTATCTTCTCAATTTTAGTAGTTAAACTCATCAATTAATTCTTTAATTTATGTGATAGGCCTACATTTAAGATGAACATTTACCATAAATTAAAGGTATCTTATATTTTTAGACATGTTATTATAAAACATGCTCTAGTTAAGGAGTTATTGATGCTTCAAGTGCAAAATGATGATATAAAACCTTGATAAAAATGCACTTTTAAGTACTAATCAGATGTGATATCTTGTTTTTGGATTTATGAAATAAACTTGTGTTTTGCGTAATACAACACACTTTGTTTACCAGGAAAAAAAACGAATTGACTTATCAAGGTATAATTGACCTTGTGGCATCTTCATTGTACTTCTCGTTCGTGAATTGATATTCGTTGGGTAAGGGTTTCTTATTTCAATAGTGTTGGTACCTTGGGACAGGTTTTCATTGTCTCACACTCCTATTAAACCTGATGTTTTGGCTTTTCAGGAGTTGTATCATCTTTGTTGTGCGTTGCTTGACCATGTGATCAAGAGATTCGTATCAGGTCACATAGCTTTTCAATTAAAAAAAAAACTATGATCTTGCATGTCCATTAGTAGGTGGAAACCAAAAGTGATAGCGATGATGAGAAAAAGCCACCACTTGAGGATACTAGTGATTACGAGGTAAAGAATTCAGTTGAGGGTGAATCACTTATGGTTAGGCGTTCATTAAGTGTTTAAGTAAAAAAAGATAATATAGAGTAATAAAAAGATGATATTTTTCATACAAGATGCAACATAAGTAATATGGTATATAATATGATTATATATGGAGGGAGTTGTGCTAATGTAACTAGTACTACTCTTATGCAAAAGTTAAATTTACCTACTATAAAACATCATAGGCCATATAAGTTATAGTGGTTGAATGAGTGGGGGGGGGGGAGTAAAGGTGAATAAATAGATTTTGGTCTTATTTTTTAGTGAGAGGTATAGTGATATGGTTTTGTGTGATGTTATTCTTATGCATACAATATATTTATTTTTAGGGAGACCATAATAGTTTGATAAAAAGGTTGTACATGATAGATTTAAGAATAAGTATTCATTTATAAATATGGAAAATCTACCACCTTCGTATTGTTATCACTAAAACAAGTTTATGAGGATCACTTGACATTGAAAAGAGAGAGTAAGGCTGAAGGGAGTGAATATGGTGTTTTGACCAAAAACTTTGAGAGGAGAGAAAAATCAAATTATATTAAGAGGAGAGAAAATTAGATTCAACCAAGAGAGCGGAAAATGAAGAGTTGGCAATGACAAAGACGAGAAGAAGAGAAAATGGAGTGTTAAAGGAAAAACAAGGAAACAAATGAGTTTTTATGTAAAAGATAGTGAGATCAAGAGAGATTTTTTTTATACTAACCATCATATGTTTGTACTTTTGTTTACAAAGAGAAATGTTTTAATACCAATAATCTTAATCGTTCTATTCCTAGTGTTGTTGTTTATTTATTTTAAGAATTCAAGGATGTGTTTCCTGAAGATGTTTCTAATGATTTGATGCAAAAGGAATAAAATATCAAATTGATCTTGTACCTAGAGTTGTGATTTCTAATCGTCTAGCCTATATAAGTAATTCCTAAGGAGACAAATAAGTGTCAAAGGCAAGTTGAGGAGCTAGTGGCTAAAGGGTACATAAAAAAGAGCATGAGTCCATGCGTAGTTCAATGTTACTTATGCCATAAAAGGATTGATATTGAAGGATGTTTGTTGATTTTCAAGCTATCAACAACATTACAGTAAAGTATAGATTTTTTATTCTTAGGCTAGGTGTCATATTAGATGAATTGTATGGTTCATGTGTTTTTACAAAGATTGATTTGAAAACTGGATATCATCAAATTAGAATGAAAACAAATGATGAATGAAAAATTACTTTTAAGACTAAGTTTAATTTGTATGAATGGTTAGTTATGCCATTTGATCTTATCAATGCACCAAGTACATTTATAAGATTGGTGAATCATGAATTGTGTGCATTTATAGGTAGGTAGGTATATGATAGTCTATTTTGATGACATATTGGTTTACAATAAAAGATTAAATAAGTATGTTAACCATTTGTGTTTTGTGCTTAATGTTTTGAGACATGAAAAATTGTATACCAATTTAAATAATTATACTTTTTGCATGGATAAAGTTGATATATTGGTTTACAATAAAAGCTTAAATAAGCATGTTAACTATTTGTGTTTTATGCTTAATGTTTTGAGAAATGAAAAATTATATACCAATTTAAATAATTATACTTTTTGCAAGGATAAAGTTATTTTTCTTATATGATAGTCTATTTTGATGATATATTGTTTTACAATAAAAGCTTAAATAAGCATGTTAATCATTTGTGTTTTGTGCTTAATGTTTTGAGAAATGAAAAATTGTATACCAATTTAAATAATTATACTTTTGCATGGATAAAGTTATTTTTCTTAGCTATGTTGTTAGTGCAAAAGGTATAGAAATGATGAAGAAACTTTATGAGTGTTTGGTAACACATAAAAAGAAAGAATGAACAAAATGAATCTAAAGCTAACAAAGGTCATAGGTGAGTGGTTTCTGAACCTGGTGATTGGGTTTAGCTGCATATGAGGAAGGAAAGATTTTCATCCCGTAAGAGATCTAAGTTGCATCCTAGAAGGAATGACTCATTTTAAGTTCTTGAATAGGTCAACAATAATTAATATAAGTTGGATCTTCAAGGTAAGTATAATATTAATAATATATTCAATGGTTCTAATCTTTTTCTTTTTAATATAGGTAATGATTCAAGATCAAATTCTTTTGAGGAGAAGATAGATGGCGAGAATTAACAAATAACACCACAAAATCCATTACAAATATTGATTGTTCTAATTACAAGGGCAAGATCCAAGAGCAAATAGGCATTCAATGGGTTGATTCAAGACATTTTGGTCGAGTAAGATTAAAAATTCCCTTCTAAAATGGCATCAAGCATGAAATTGAGTTTAAAGAATGATTAAGCTTTGATCAATGTGATCCAAGCAAGAGATGGAGTTGTTTAACATGTTCTAAAGCTTTACCACACATCTTTATGTTGATGTTGATAACTTTCTATTCGACTGATGGATTGAGCTGAAATCTTTCTAGAAGATTTTAAAGGCTCTATATCCTTTAGGGTATAAATTTTATTGTGATCGGACATCATAAATGCCTTTTGATAAGGCTTATAAGTTATTATATGGATTGGACTTCATTTATTAAGACTTGGACTTTGCTATTTTATTTTAAAAGTACTTTTAAATGCATTTATATTTAGGTTTTAATTTCTTTCTAATATTCCAATAGGGTTTATCTTGTTGAACTATAAATACTTTTTTTTTTTGTTTATAAGTTAGGTTTGAATGTGGTTTAAAAATTTTAATGGGTTCCTAACCAGTGGTCTGTCTATGGCTTGGGGTGAAGATCTATTCATGTGAATAAATTTGGCCTTTTAAATTTATTATGGCTCGTGTGCCCAAATGAATTCTTACGGAGAGGATCCATGTAGAAACCCTGATTGTGTTCACCTATCCTGGAAGGAGAAAGAGTTTTTTACAACTCGTGTGTTATGGTGAAAAATACTTCTAATTAAATTGGTGAATATTTAGAATAATTCCAAGAATTTTCTGGTCAACTCTTAATATTTAAATACAAGCCGACTTGTAGGTCCAAAACATTGACCATTAGTCTCATGAATTAAGATTTTATGAGTTATTGAAATATTGACCAAATTCTTATGGATTCAATAAACTGTTTATTAAATAAAAAATGCATACTAAAAAAATAAAACTTACCATGTATTTTATTTTTTAAAACAAGATATGATTTTTTTTTTGTATTTTTAAGAAACTTGGCTATATGTTATTTAAAATAAAATTGTATTTTTAAAAGAAATATTTTTTATTCTCTTTTTAATTATTATTATATATATTTTTATTTTTATTAGCTTGTAATTAAGAGAAAGATACATCAGACTATAATGCAATGTAATAATCCAAACCTTACTTTAAAACCCATGAACTCATCAGCCCAAAAAATTGCAATTATCATATTTGATCCAAATGAATAAAAGCCATCCCATGTAATCTTGGATTATAGGATATGTTTAAACATAAACATAGGCTCAAGCACACATCTTTACATTGAAGCCCAGTTTGCAGACTCACAACTCAGCCTAAAAGGGAAAAATAACCCCAAAGAATCATTGGGCCCGACCTCCTTTTGTTCTTTCACAAGCTTGGCCCCAAAAACACTATCTACTTGAAATGCATGTTATTTGGCATCAAAATGATAATCAACAGTCATTTTGCCAAGAAATTACATACACAACATGCCTTTTCTAGTTACAATATTTATTCTTATATTAACATACCATTTCTAGTCTCATGCAGCAATCAGAACTAATCCTAAAAGAGCATATAACTTAAGGAAGCAGGAGACAAACCTTACATGGCGTCGGTTTGGTGTTGAAGCCAACCCGTTAGAGTGTTATTGAGCTGGTTAAATCGTTGCTGCCTGCGAGAGTTTGCTGCTACTCAAGAGACTCTACTCATGATTGAAGCTACTAAAATGGATGAGGAACACAACCACTGCTACTTGAGAAGATGAGAGATAAGTTACAGGAAGGAGAAGCTGTCATGATTTGCTGTTGTTATTGGAAAGGTGGTTGCCATGGCTGACTGAGGCTCACGGTGGACAAAGATGGCCGAGGCTGAGCTGCTGCTAATCCTGACCGAGTTGTGGATTAGACTCTCAGCTAGAAGCAAAGTTGTTGATGGTGGAGGATGGACTCCTACTGCTGTTGGCGTGATTGAAGCTCAAGGTTGATAGAGGTTGCTTGCTGCTGAAGGAGGATAATGGTTGTGCTAGTGCAGAGCTGCTCTTCTATGATGATTTAATTGAAACCACAAGCAGTTGGGGAAGATGTCAGTTGCTACACTAAGAGGGATCCAGCTGCAACGCTAAACTTTGTTTCTTTTTCAAACAAATGTTGCAGGAGGATGCAGTTCACGACTGAGATCACGGTGGTTGTGCTGGTATGTGAACAAGCCGTTGTTGCTGGAGAATAAGAAGTCACAGGTGGCTAAGAGAGAAGAGTGAATTAATTTATCTCCTGCTCTCATGGGGTTTGTGTGTTTTAAGGAGGTTGAAGAAACTTTTTTTTGTGTATTTGTTTGTTTCTTTTTTTCTTGTGTGAGTGTGCTGGTGGGTGAGAGAATATTTTATGATTAGTGATTTTTCATACTCTAATTAATTCTCTTTAAAATACATTCTTGTGAAATTTTCTCCTCAAATCTCCTCCTCACTTTTTATGTCTGGTATAACTATATATTTATAGATAAATAAATTTGTTATTTTTAATTCTTTGATCTCCAAGCAAAATTGATGACCAAGTAACTTAAAAACAATTTAGTCCCTCAACTTTTATCTTTTCACTTTTAGTTCCCTTGTTCACTTTTGATTTTTCTTGTGTTTTGATTGTTTTGAGAAAGAGTAACTTCAACTTCGATTTAAAAAGACGCATTAACAACCAAACACATAAAAAAAAACATTGGAAGTGATGCAAAGATGTCAAGAACATATTTTGTTTTTGGATTGCTGTTGTTTTTTAAATTTTTGGTTTTTTTCAAAATTAATTCAAGAATGAGGTAAAAATTTAGATAGCAACATGATGAATTGAACCTAAAATCAAATATTATAACATTGCAAAATTGTCACTATAAAATTAATAAAAATGTTCTTATATGATGGAAGGTGTATTAACATGGTTGAAAATGTTAAAAGATTTAATTACGGAACTTATATATGTGTATAGAAGTTTTGTTGACTAAATTGTCAGATGATACACACAATATATACATCTTCCTTTCTTATAATTTTTTGCACACCAAAACTTATTGCATGTCACCAATCCTTTGACACTCACAATCACCCATTACTTGGGTCAACTATGTATGTCAATAGCATTTAACCTGGTATCATTAGCATTTACTTTCTTGATACTAATCAATATATACCGATACAATTATTCTGTTATCATTAACATCCATTTTTGGATACTAATCAAACACACACACACATGCATACACTAGTACCATGTAACCTGGTATCATGAGCATCCACTTTCTGGATACTAATCAACTTGCTAAACCATACCTTTACTAGTGTAACTCCACTGGCCTCGTTAGGTTTCATGGCTGGAGTTGGTCATCCAATCCACTTATCTGACAATACCAACTAGTGTTATCAATCCCTCCTTGTTCTAGGAGATTAACCATTTCCATCAATCATATCACTGACACTGCCAACAAAACTTGTTGGTATTATCATGTCCTCCCTTACCTTGGAAGAATAACCATTTTCATCATTCTTTCTTTTCTTTCTCTTTATTTAATTCTTTAAATCATTTTCCATGAGTTTACACATTTCAGGGAAATCACAAATAAAATAAGTTAATAAAGCAAATAAATACACCAATGTGTGGAACACCTACCTACAGCGTGTGAAATACTTGTACATATCCCGGGATGTGGTCTAGTTACTAAGATATCCCCTATCAACACATGATAAACTCATTATCATTACTTTTTTATAAAATTAGGAATTGTGCCTGAGTTCCAAAATACCAATTGCTAATTTAACATAATTCTATTCTTAATTGAATTAGCCTAACCAACCCCTACCATTGTTCAATGTTTTCATCATACTAAAGTTTCATAACTCATTTTTTGTCGTGTTTTATCTCTTGAGAAACATAAGACATAAATATACAACTTTGATGAAAGGAAGAAACATGCATTTTTGGCATTTCCAAGCCCAAAATCACTTATTACAGAGTATACATAATTTTTCCAGTAGGTTTTGGTTAAGACCTTACTTTAGTTTTAACTCATATCTAGAGTTTTACGACTCTAAATCACACAAGACTAGTTTCATTTAAACACTAACATTCATATCTACAACTTTCTTGAAGAAACAAACCTCAAATGTCATCTTTTTCAAGTTCTAATTTTAGCTTAAAGTTTGGGCATAAAAATTGTCAAAATTTCTACTACATTAGAAAATAAGTTTGACAAGCAACTAGAAGTTTTATGCACCATGATATCATATCACATTATACATAAATTTCATAACAATTATGTAAAACCTGACAAAATTTAGCCTTTGGCCGACCTATGCTATGAAGAATTGAGGGATATAGATCAACTAACTTTAGTGAAAATTTTGAAGAAGGGGGACTGGCCTATCCTATGAGAGAATTGGAATAGTAACTAGCCCCAAAATAACCTAAAAGAGGGCTAAGAATAGCCTTGATTAGCACCCAAACGCCTCACCTCATTTAAGAGGGAGTATAAATGCAAGGAAGAGAGAGAAGGTGACCCTTCCTCTCCTTAAAATCCAGCTGCAACCCTGCTGGAACAACTCTCTCTCCCAAAGAAAGAAAAAACCACCCACAACAGACCCCTCCCTCTTTCCCTAAGAAAAAGCTCACCAAACCTAGTTACATGTTGCCTTCCCTAAGTATATGAGTGAAGGGGAGAGTTATAAAAATGAGTGGCAGTCGGAACCATGAGAGAAAAGAGTGAGCTGGAAGGGCTGGTTGTTGCAGCAGAAAAGGAGAAGAAGAAAATAGGAAGGAAGAAGAATAATAACCATCGAAACCTACACTAAAATTGTCCAAAAACATAAGTAAGACCAACATCATTTCCTTGGTTCGGTATTACCCCAAATTTTGAATAAAATAGGAAGAGAAAGAACTCAAGAATGAGGGTTTAAGACCTTTAAATTTTAACTCAAGATTTAGAAAACTAGGAGTGATGATTCTAAATGGAATGATGGACAAATGAAAACATGTGCAAATTCTTACAAAAAAATAAATGAGTATGTTTGATTCTAAATGTGTAAACCTAAGTAAGGGGCTGACCAAATGAAGAGATGATTAGATTGTGTAAAGAAATGAGGAAATGCATGAAGAATGACTTGTTAAACTCCTAAAAAATATTGGGACTAGAAAACAGAATTGCATGAATATGTTAATGTCTTGACTTTTACATATATGATTAGAGAAACTATGTGAAAAGGTGATGAAATGAGTATATGTGCAGAATTGTGTATCGTTAAGCCTTAAAGGCAAACTGGAACCGAAATGGGAATTACAACATGTTAATGCTTTGATTTTTTGTTTGTACAATGAATGAACATGCATAATTGTGAACCAAGTTAACGGGTATGCATTGAGGAATGTTATTGTGAATACACTTGTGATAAAATATGATGAATTACAAGTAAAAATTTAGGGAGTAATGGGCAACAATGTTTTGGCTAAGAGGGGAGAAATAAATTATGAAGGAAACTATGCATGATGAACACATTAAGAATGACATGAGATGAACTGGAAAAGAACCTTTATGTGTTGTATAATTGTATTAGTTGTGTAGGTGTATTACTATGATACAATTGAGAATATAGAAATGTATGATTATAACAATGTTATGTGTTGGTTTTGGAAATGGTGAATTGGGAAAAACCTTGGAAAATGTACATTTGGGGATGTTGCTTTTCTATTACTGGATAATGTATGATGAATGGAGTGTGGTTGGTGACATTTTATGTCTGGCTGGGTTGGGATACGTGGAGGGGGAAAAAGCATGACGTAAACCTTACGTGTAGTCTAGAGAGAAGGCAAAACTAGAAATGACTAACCTTGTCGCTGACGATTCCTAAATTGGCAGTGACTTAGTTTACGTTGATGATTTCTAGGTTAGCAACGACTCAGTTTTCATCAACTATGTCTAAGTCAGTAGTAGCTTATGTGTGCTGACTATTTCAGCGTCAGCCATAAAACTAGGTTACGTTGACAATTTTCGAGTCAGCAGCGACTCAATTTTCATCAATGATTTATGAGTCAGTAGTAGCTTATGTGCGCTGATGATTTCAGCATCAGCCGTAAAACTGGGTTATGTTGATGATTTTTGAGTTGATAGCGACTCATTTTTTGTTAACGATTTATGAGTCAGCAGTAGCTTATGTGTGCTGACGATTTCAGCGTTAGCCGTAAAACTAGGTTATGTTAATGATTTTTAGGTCGGCAGCGACTCAGTTTTGTCAATGATTTTCGAGTCATTAGTAACTTATACATGCTGAAGATTTCAGTGTCAGCCGTAAAACTGGGTTACATTGATGATTTTTGGGTTGACAACGACTAAATTTGCCAATGATTTCTAAGTTAACAATAGACTAGGTACACAAACGATTTTATACATTAGCTATAGGATTGGAATTCTAGGTCACCAGCGAATCAATTTTGTTGACAAATTTTGTGTCACCAGTGAATCAGTTTTCGTTGATGAATTCTAGGTCACCAATGGATCAATTTTGCTAGCAAATCTTGTGTCACCAGCGAATCAATTTCGCTTACAATCCTGTGTCACCAGCGTATTGGTTTTGTTGGTGAATTATGTGTTACTAGCGAATCAGTTTTCGCTGTTGAATTCTGAGTCACCAATGAATGAGTTTTTGCTGGCAAATTTTATGTCACCAGCAAACTAGTTTTCGTTGACAAATTCTGTGTCACCAGCGAACCAGTTTTTGCTAACGAATTCTGCGATAGAATTCCATATCAGAAATGACTAAAATGCTTGTAACGACTTCATTCCATATCACTTGAATGTGAACATGTGTGTTCTTGAAATATGTATGGTGTGAGCTATGAGATTTATCGAATGTAAATGTGCTAATTTATGATCATTGGATGTATCAGGTGGTGTAACCGGGATTGAACCTTTGACTGGACGAGGACATCTTAAGGGAGGACCAGGTAGGTGATTTCCAGTCCCTTCTAGTATAATGTAAATTTTTTGAAATGAATTCATTGCGAAAGATCAATCATCATGCTATAGTAAATACCAAACTGTTAGGGAATATTTAAACGAGTATTACGAAGGATATATTATTACATTATAGTGACTACTAAACTATTATGAAATGTTTGAACAAGTTTTACAAAGGAGCTATTATTGTGTAATAAAGAATGTTAAACTGTTATGGAATGTTTGAATGAGCAATACGAAGAATCTCTTATTGTGTTATAGTGAATGCTAAACTATTATGGAATGTTTGAACGAGTATTACGAAGGATCTATTATTGTGTTATAGTAAATGTTAAACTGTCATGAAATGTTTATATAAACATTATTCAAAGGGCTTATTATTGTGTTATAATAAATGCTAAACTATTATGAATTATTCAAATGAGTATTACAGTTAACTTCGGCTAATGTCATCCAAGATGGATGACCAGGTGTGTATATTGTGATTAGCTATGGCTAATGGCATTCAAGATGGATGACCGGGTGTGTATATTGTGATTAGCTATAACTAATGGCATCCTAAGTGGATGGCCAGGATGAATTGATGATTAGCTTCAACTAATAGCATCCACAATGGATGGCCGGGATGAATTAATGATTAGATTCGGTTAATGACATCTGAAGTGGATGGCCGAGATGATTTGATGATTTAGCTTCGGCTAATGGCATCCGTAATGGATAACTGGGTTATGTTTGATAATTAGCTTTGACTAATGGCATCCTAAGTGGATGGTCGAGATGAATTCATGATTAGTTTCGACTAATGGCATCCACGATGGATAACCGGGTTATGTTTGATGATTAGTTTCAGGTAATGACATCCTAAGTGGATGGCCGTAATGAATTGATGATTAGATTCGGCTAACAACATCCGAAGTGGATGGCCGAGTTTGAAAGTTGTGATTTGTGTACTATATCGTGTATGTACGAAAGCTTGTAAAAGAACTATGATTGTTAGCTATAATCGGAAAATAACGATAATATTTTATTTTAGTTATTTAACTTCTTATTACTAATTGTTTATAATTCTTGTAAATATTTGTATTGTAGCAGGGACGTAACACCTACGAGGCGCGTAAGAACCCCATTTCATGGATCCATATCTTTTGCAAAGAACTACGAATTCACGTGTTTTATATGCTATGTATTTGTAGAAGTGAACGTACAATTTGTATAATTGCTATTCAACGTATTTGTATAAACTTATGTCATTGCATTGTTAGACTGGGGATGTGAAGTTTATGTATGTATTAATATGATTTAACGCGAAGCTTATGTATATAATCGTGATATTGTGAGTATACGTATTGATCACTTTTATGAGATGTTGATTTACATTGTCCTATGTGGATTGCACTTTACTAATGAATGGAATCCATAAATAATTAGACACTGATAAATTTGATAAAAGTGTTCCTTACCTCTTAGTTACAATAATTAAAGGAGAGTTTTGCATGGAAATCAAGCTTCTCCTTCTTTTATTCTCCTTCAATTCCAACAGCCCCTTCCAAGGTTTCAAGTCCAAGAACTTCTCTTTTCCATTACTTTGCAAGAACATGAAGACTTTCTTCCTAATGTCTTAAACTAACCTTCTTTAAGAAATTTTTTTGGTGTTATCCCTCACAAAATGAGGAATTTCCTCTTCTCTCCCTTGCTGAAATTTTTTGTAGCCCCCTTTCCTTTTTAACTTGTCAGCCACACAAGGAAAGATAAGGGTATTTATAGTCAATTTTTCAATGTTTTACACTTTGATCCCCCACTTGTTTCCCTTTTCCATTTCAACCTTTAATAACCTTTATTTTTTATAATTTAATGCTCCCATATCTTTACTTTCATTTCATTTAATCCCTTCTACTTAAATGAAATATATATCCCATTTTTCTAATTTTAAAATTTTAAATTAAACTCTTTCTCACTTGAATTAAATTTATCTTTGTTTTTAATCAGGGGATTACACCCTTTTTCACCAGAGTCTATTTATACTCTTCTTACTTAAAGCAATTTTACCTAAAAGTTTATAGTTCATCTCACCTAATTAATCCAATTCAATTTTCTTTAATTAAAAATTTCAACCCATTTTTTTTTACTAACCCTAAAAATTATAACTTTGCACTCCAATGTCCTTCCTACTATTTTCATTAAAAATATTCTCAGAATTTCTATTTTGTACTTAATTTTCTTTTTTTTTTCAAATAATACATTTAGAATGGGGGTTTACAAAACCTATTCTAAATAGTAATGTTATTGAGTTGAATGCCTACAAAATATGGGATAGCTTATGTCATGTGTTTTAATTATGAGACTCCTATTGCATCAAAGCATTATTCCTAAATGTTCTTAGTTAATGCTCTATTAAGATTGGACATTAATTAGAGAGACTGATACAATTATATTTTTTCTTTTATGAAAGGAAGCAATTGTTCTTATAAGCTGAGGTATGAGGGATACCTAGAATTAATATAGAGGTGTTTGTTAGATGACATATATGTTGAACTAATCTACATGAGAATTCCATATAGAGAGACTGATTGTGTCTATGAAAAAGCTCACGTGATGATTGTGTTAGTGATCCTTAAACTTGAAATCACTAAGTTATCTTATATAGAAAATGTTATGTTTTGATCCTATTACATGTTATCCACAATGGGGAGCGCCGGTTCTGTTTGTGAAAAAGAAGGATGGTACTCATAGACTTTATATGGACTATTGCAGCTAAATAAGGTAACAATGAAGAATAAGTATTCGCTGTTGCAGATAGATGACTTATTCGATCAACTAAAGGAGGCTAGGGTATTACTAGATGAAGATTAAAGAACAGGATATACCGAAAATGTAACATCCCCTATTTCTGGGATAAAACAACAATCTCATGTCCATAGAAAAACAGAGTAGTTAATTTTTTTTTTTTGTATATACATATTCATGGTCTTCGTATTAACATCTACTGGAATTTCGACGGAGTCTCTCCTATGCCGGAAGGTCCCAAGACATGTAACCTGTTTACACTTCTAACAGTTCGCATCTCATAACTTAATTCCCGACCTAATTATCTTGGGTTTCAATTCCACAATTATACTCACACCTATCAACCATAATATTTATGATATCCATTATATAACAAAAATATCATTATGGATGGATAATTTAAATAAATATAATTACATAAACATGAAATATGGTTATATAAACTACAGCGTTAAATTCATCCAATCAAGTTTAAACATTTATTAAACAAATTAAATTATACAAACATTTTCATGTTTACAAAATACAAGGGTATACTCCCTAGAACCTAGATTTCAAGAAAGGAACATAAGCTAGAATCTACTCCGTCGTGCATGCGATGATCCTGAAACAAAATACATATTATTGCAAGGTGAATATCACAATAAAAATAATAATATGAATATCTAATAATTTCAGCAGGGTAACATGCATTCATAATTCATTTACTTCTCCCTTCTAGTTTTTTATATTAAAACCTCTTCCTTATTCAAACTATTAATAACCGTTTCCTCTGCCACTATCAACCTTCATTCCAGACCTTATAAGATCAACGTGATTACTTTTGCTTATCACATTACCGATACCATTTTCACTGGTATCGTCATCGCCACTCCATAGGAGTTGATATAAGGTGATCCCTTTACCCGGGATCCTAACATACACTAAATGTATGCTGGCCAATACATGGTGATCCCCTTACCCGGGATCCTAACATACACTAAATGTATGCTGGCCAATACGTGGAGATCCCCTTACCCGGAATCCTAACATACACTAAATGTATGCTGGCC